>Ga0213869_10002507_pt1 | contig 12680 bp, 11 predicted proteins | sample PICome_10_FD_160083 | JGI IMG/M metagenome (GOLD analysis project Ga0213869, IMG submission 160083) | Coastal seawater microbial communities near Pivers Island, North Carolina, United States - PICO132 | ecosystem: Environmental > Aquatic > Marine > Coastal | place: USA: North Carolina...
TTAAACATACAGCCAGGTAATTATTTTATTAGTTTTAGAAGCGATCGATCAAATAGTACTGCACAAACAATAATTAAAAACTTTAAAATATCTTCCAATCAAAATATTAATTTAAAATTGTAAAAATGAAATTTGAAATTTTAGGAAATAAAGACACTAGATCAGGATTTGGTGATGGTTTAACTCAACTTGGTAAAACTAATCCAAACGTTGTTGCCTTATGTGCTGATTTAACTGGATCACTAAAAATGAATGATTTTAAAGATAATTTTCCCGAAAGATTTTTTCAAATTGGAATTGCTGAAGCTAATATGATGGGAATTGCTGCTGGAATGACTATTGGTGGTAAAATTCCTTTTACTGGAACTTTTGCAAACTTCTCAACTAGTAGAGTTTATGATCAAGTTCGTCAATCTATAGCCTATTCTAATAAAAATGTAAAATTATGTGCATCTCATGCAGGACTAACTTTAGGTGAAGATGGTGCAACACATCAAGTATTGGAGGATATAGGAATGATGAAAATGTTACCAGGAATGACAGTTATAAATCCTTGTGATTACAATCAAACAAAAGCAGCAACAATAGCAATTGCAGATCATGTTGGACCAGTTTATTTAAGATTTGGAAGACCCAAAGTTCCAATTTTTATTCCTGAAAATACTCCCTTTGAAATTGGAAAAGCTTTATTGCTTCAAGAAGGTACTGATGTTTCAATTTTTGCTACAGGTCATTTAGTGTGGGAAGCTGTAGAAGCAGCACAAGCTTTAGCAAAAGAAGGATTATCTGTAGAATTAATAAACATTCATACCATTAAACCTTTGGACAATGAAAGCATCTTAAAATCAGTAGCTAAAACAAAATGTGTAGTTACTGCAGAGGAACATCAAATTGCAGGAGGAATGGGAGAATCAATAGCTCAATTACTAGCTAAAAACAACCCTGCTCCTATTGAGTTTGTTGCGGTAAACGATAAATTTGGAGAAAGTGGAAAACCAGCTGATTTAATGAAAAAATATGGTTTACATTCTTCGGATATTATTAAAGCTACACACCGTGTTTTAATCCGAAAATAATTAGCTTTTAAACGAATATTAATAATAATCTATTATGCCATTTAATAAAATAAGTAAACTGAGTTTTGTATTAGTTATTACACTATTCTCTACCATTCTATCAGCTCAAAACGATTCTATTATGAAAAAAGAAAATAGAGAAGCTAGAAAAATTGCATTTTTCACTACTAAAATGGACCTAAACTCAGAAGAATCTCAAAATTTTTGGCCAGTTGTAAATGAAATGAATGTAGAATTAAAAGAGTTAAGAAATAAAAATGCTCACGGAAGAATGATTTTAATGGATAAGAAATCAGAGGACTTATCAGACAAAGAATTGGAAGAAATTCTGGATGCTAGAATGCAAATTGGTAAAGAACAAATGGATATTAAAATAAAATACCATGAAAAATTTAAAAAAGTACTTCCTATTCAAAAATTAGCTAAATTTTACCAAGCCACAAGAGAATTTAAAAAATTACAGTCTGAAAGAAAAAAACAAAACAACTACACGGGAGAAAGAAAAAGATAATACTTTTAGAATGTGAAATTTAAATATTGGATAAAAGCAGCAAGACTAAGAACACTTCCCTTGGCTTTTTCCTGTATTTTGTTATCCGCTTCTTTGGTTTTAATAAACCAAGGAAATTTATCATTTAACATACTTCTTTTAACTCTCACCACTACTCTATTACTCCAAATACTTTCCAATTTTGCCAACGATTATGGAGATGCTATTAAAAATGCAGACAAAAACAGAATTGGAGAACAAAGAATGGTTCAATCTGGAAAAATTTCTAAATACCAAATGAAAATTGCAATAGTAATATTTAGTATTTTATCTCTTATAATTGGGTTTTACCTAGTTTTTAATGTCTTCCAAGATGAAATATTTAAAATATTGATATTTATAAGTCTTGGTGTTAGTTCTATTGTAGCTGCTATAAAATATACTGTAGGTAAATCTGCTTATGGTTATAATGCTTATGGAGATTTATCGGTTTTTATTTTCTTTGGACTTGTAGGTGTTATTGGAAGTTATTATTTATTTACTAAAAACTTTCATTGGCTAACCATTCCTGGAGCATTATTTACAGGATTTATGAGTTGTGGAGTTCTAAACTTAAATAATATGAGAGATTATGAAAACGACAAAAAAAACAACAAGTTAACTTTAGTAGTGAAAATGGGAATAGATAAATCCAAAATATATCATTTCACTTTATTAGTATTTTCAATTATATCATTTATCTCTATTGTTATTTATACTAATGTTTATGAATATATCTTTTCTGTTGCACCGTTATTTTTCATTATTAGACATATGTACTTTTTAAATAAACACCATTCAGATAACACATTTGATAGTCAGCTTAAAACTCTTGCACTAAGCTGTTTTTTTTGTAGTGTTTTAAGTTTAATAATTGGAATTTTAATTAGTTGATTTTCTCTAAATTCAACCAAGTTATATACATCTTTTTAAATTTTTCATGATCTGCGTTAGAGGAAGAAAAATTATGATATCCAGAATATGACGGCTTGGCACACATGAAAATATAATCGTGTTGAGAATAATTTAAAACAGCATCAATAACTCTTGGATCTGGAATACATATAGGACCTGGTGGGATACCTTTATATTTATACGTATTGTATGGAGAATCAAATTCTAAATGCTTATAATAAAGTCTTCTTAAACTAGGCTTTTTCAAAGCAAATTTTACTGTTGGATCAGCTTGAAGTTTCATGTTTTTTTTTAATCTATTAATATATAAACCTGCAATTTTTGAATGTTCATCAAATTTGACTTGCTGTTCCATTTGTACAATTGATGCTAGAATGCAAATTTCAGACTGGGTTAAACCTAAATTTTTAGCTTTTTTTAATCGACTTTTATTCCAAAATTTTTTATACTCAAAAGCTAATAAATCAATCAATTTTTGTTCTGATATATTAGCAAATACTTCATAAGTATTAGGGATTATAATTGAAGGGAATGTATAAGAATTAAATCCAAGATTTTTTTGAATATTATGATCATTAAAAATTTCTAATATTTTAATAGAGTCCAGCCCTATCTGGGATGATATTTTACCAGAAATTATCTCAAGGTTCATTGCAGAGGGAATATATAGATCAATTAAATTCAAATTTCTCATTAGAAAAAGTTGATTTACAAAGGTGTTATTTGACCATTTTTTTTGAATTATATATTTACCTTTTTTTAGAATTTCATTGTTGTAATCTTTAAACTCTACTAACCGATTAAAAGTTTCTGAATTTTTTAAAATATTATTCTTGACAAGAAAATCTCCAATTTCTTTAAAAAAAATATCTTCAGTAATTTTTAGAGTGATTTTTTCTGATTTACAAATTATTTCTTTTTTATCTTTTTTTAAATAAAGATTACATGCAGGATAGACTAAATAAATAATAAAAGATAAAAATAATATAGAAGTAAAATAAATTAGTTTTTTCAATTTTTCAATAGTTTAACTAATTTATAATCTGTAATATTATAAAAATTTACAGACTTGTTTTCTGATCCACTATTCGAATCAATTTGGCCAAAATTAATTTCATATTGTAGTCCACTGTAAACATCATTTTTTTCATTATTAAATGGGTAAAATTTATGAAATATTGATTTTAAAATATCATATCCTAAATATGAAAAACTAGTAGGTTGAGAAGAAAATTTCCTTTGATATCTCTCTATGAATATTTTAACATTTTCAGATTTGTAATCCAAAATTCCTTTAGATGCGAAGTGAAGGTTAAATTTGTTTTTATACTTAATGTCAATAGTTTTCATTCTATATAAATCTTCAAAACCAAAGATTATGAATTTTGACTTGTAATGATCTTTTGAATTTGAAAATTCTATAATTTGATTAAAAGAATATGTTAAAAAAGGAATTTGGTCTGAACATAAAACAATTATATTTTTTTTATTACTAGATAATTTATTTAAAATAAATGACCAATCTTCTCCTCTTGTTAATGAAATTGTTGTTAATGAGTCATTAAAAAATATTGAATCTTTTTTAGTGATTGAATCTTCTAAAATAACAGAATCAGTATTAGATGAATTAGAATTAAAAACGTCAGAAAAAATATCACTATATATATTACTTTTGTTGTCCTTTGAGTCTGTCATAACCAAGATATTATCATTTGAGTTGTTATCTTTTATGTATTTCGCCATCTCCTTGGATTGTGTAGATCTAGATGGAGAAATTTTAAACAAATTTGGATAGTTAAATAAACCTTGACTTGGGATATTATAAGGAGATACCATTGGAATATTATTAAGTTTTGAAAATTTTCTAGATATTTTTATATTTTTTGAGTAAAGTGGACCTATTATTAGATTAGATAATTTAAAAATACTATCATTTAAAATATCATTTAAAATATTAGTATCGTATTTAGTGTCAAATAAATTAAGTTCTAAATTATATCCTAAAGTTTGAAGCTCAATCATTGCAATTTTAACTCCATTATAGATTTGTAAAGAATTTTCAGTCAATTTATCAATCGAGCAATCTGTATTGTTAGGACAATTTATAATTATTGAATCTGATTTATCAATAAAAAATGGTAAGACAATCGACACTCTTAATTTTTTAGGTTGAAAATTGATTGAATCTATAATACTTAGACTATCAATGGTTTGTAATAAACTATCTTCTAGACAGTCTTTAATTCTTAGTTTAATCCTTAAATTCTGATCTTTCAAAAGACCTTCATCTTCTAGAAATAAATTATTAGAAATGATTTTATCAATACTTAAATTATATTTTTTTGAAATTGAGTATAATGTTTCCTTCTTTTTTACATTATGTATAATTAATGTATCACATTTATTTAGCAAAGGATGATCAACGTTCTTAATTAAAGGCTTAATTATATCTGATGTGTCTGCTAAAATATTTGGTATCAGCAATAGCTGATCTTTTTTTAAGACATTAGATAATAACTGGTTATATGATTTAATTATTAGTACTTGTACTCCATATGTTTTAGCGATAGCCCATAAAGTTTCTCCTTCTAAAACGACATGCTTCTTAAATAAGCTGTCTTGATTAGAACCTAATTCATTATTTATATAAGGTTTTATTGGTATTTTAAGAATTTGGCCCTTTACAAGTCCATTTGATGCTTCAGGATTAGTACTAAAAAAATCGTTTAAATCAACTTGGTATTTTTTGGATATCCCATAACTAGTTTCTCCTCTAGAAACTGTATGAAATATAAATTCAGACTTAATTTCAGATTGAGATCTTAAAATTATTCCAATATGGAGAAAATTTAAAATAATTATAAATCGATATATAAAATTATCTATTCCCATTCGATAGTTGCGGGTGGCTTAGAACTTATATCGTAAGTAACTCTGTTAATTCCTTTCACATTGTTAATTATTCTGTTAGAAATTTTTGATAAGAATTCGTATGGCAAGTGGCACCAATCAGCAGTCATTCCATCAGTAGAGGAAACTGCTCTCAAAGCAACTGCATTTTCATAAGTTCTTTCATCACCCATTACTCCAACAGATTGAACTGGGAGGAAAATAGCTCCAGCTTGCCAAACATTATCATAAAGATTATATTCTTTCAACCCACTTATAAAAATATGATCTACTTGCTGTAAAATATGTATTTTTTGTTCGGTAATCTCCCCTAAAATTCTTATTCCTAAACCAGGACCTGGAAATGGATGACGATTTAAAATTTGACTTGGCAGATTTAGTGATCTACCTACTCTTCTTACTTCGTCTTTAAATAAAGATTTTAAAGGTTCAATAATTTTTAAATTCATATAATCTGGAAGACCACCAACATTATGGTGCGATTTTATAGTTACAGATGGTCCATTTACAGAAACTGATTCAATAATATCTGGGTAAATTGTTCCTTGAGCTAGCCAGTCAACATTTTTAATTGCATTAGCTTCAAGATCAAAAATATCTATGAAGGTTTTACCAATAGCTTTTCTTTTTTCTTCTGGATCAGAAAGTCCTTTTAAAGAATTATAAAACTCTTTTTTAGCATTTACCCCCTTTATATTTAAACCTAGAGATTCATATTGTTTTAATACTTCTTGAAATTCATTTTTTCGTAGCAATCCATTATCTACAAAAATACAATGTAGATTTTCACCAATAGCTTTATGTAAAAGTAAAGCAGCAACACTAGAATCTACTCCTCCTGAAATACCCAAAACTACTTTTTCTTTACCTATCTGTTTTTTAATATTTTTGATTGAAGTTTCAACAAAAGAATCTGGAGTCCAATCTGTTGAACATTTGGAAATATTAACAACAAAATTTTTAATAATTTGTAAACCATCAGTTGAATGAAATACTTCAGGATGAAATTGGATGCCAAAAATATTTTCATTACTAATTTGAAATGCAGCATTTTCAACATCATTAGTACTAGCTAATTTTGTGATATTTTTAGAAAGTTTATTTATAGTATCTCCATGAGACATCCAGACTTGAGAATTACTTTGAATATTTTTAAATAAAGAGTTTTCTGAATTAAAGAAAGATAAGTTAGCCCTCCCATATTCTCTAGTTTTAGAACTTTCAACAACTCCACCAAAATGTTTAACTAAAAATTGAGCACCGTAACAAATTCCAAGTATTGGAATATTTTTGATTAAGGAATTTAGATTTGGGACTGGAGCATCATTTTGAGTGACTGAGCAAGGACTTCCAGAAAGAATAACTCCGTTGTAATTATAGTTATTAGGAATTTTATTGTAAGGGTGTATTTCACAATATACGTTCAATTCTCTAACTCTTCTTGCAATCAATTGTGTATATTGAGATCCAAAATCTAGTATTAGTAAGTTTTTACCCATGTACAAATTTAATCAACCATTTAAATCTTACTAAATACTTTGAAAATTTGTTGGACTAATTTTAGAATATTTTGCAATATAATGATGAAATACCCTTATTAATAGTAATATCTGGCCCAACAGCTGTTGGAAAAACTAGATTATCTATAGAATTAGCTAAAAAAAATAAAACATCCATATTTTCATCCGATAGTCGTCAATTTTATAAAGAGTTGTCTATCGGAACAGCCAAACCATCTTCGGAACAATTAAATGAGGTTTCACATTATTTTATAAATAACAAGTCTATTAACGACATCTATTCTGCTGGTGATTATGAAAAAGAAATAATAATTGATTTAGAAAAATATTTTATTAATAACAATAAAGCATTTTTAGTGGGTGGTTCTGGAATGTATGTTGATGCTGTTTGTAAGGGTTTGGATCAATTACCCAAAGATTTAAAAATTAGAAAACATTTAAATACTAAACTTAATAAAGATGGTTTAGAAAGTCTTCAAATAAAATTAAAACAATTAGACCCTATTCACTATGAAAAAATTGATTTAAATAACTCTCTGCGTATAATACGAGCACTTGAAGTATGCTATATAAGTTCAAAACCCTACTCTAGTTTTTTAAAATCAGAAATTAAAAAGAGATCTTTTAAAATAATTAAATTTTTATTGCATTTAGACAAAGAAAAACTTTATTCAAATATTGACCAAAGAGTCAATAAAATGGTGGAAGACGGTTTGTTTGAAGAGGTTAAGAGCTTAAGAGCCTTTAAAAACTTAAATGCTTTGAAAACAGTTGGATATAATGAAGTTTTTAATTTTTTAAATGGAAACATTTCTAAAAAAGATGCAATTGAACTTATAAAAGTCAACACTAAGAAATATGCAAAGAGACAAATGACATGGTTCAAAAAAGATCCCACCTACCATTGGATAGAAAATACAGACATTAACCAATCAATTAATGAAATTCAATCCAAATTAATTAATTTTAAACCATAATTAATTTTTCTAAAAAATATTTTCATAATAGATAATGAATTTCAATTCTTATATTTAGATTTTTAAATACAATTCTATGAGCATATGGTCAGAATTTAATGAATCAACCATTGATCAATGGAAAAATAAAGTTTTAGACGACATCAACAATAAACTCATAAATGAGTTTAATTGGGAAACTGAATATGGAAATATTGATCCATTCATAAAACCTACACAATCAATATTCAATGAGGAAAAAATAAAACTTTCACAAATATGCTGGAGATTTAATCAAACCAAGAATTTAAATAGTCAAATTTTAAGAAGATTAGAAGATGGTGTAAATAGTATTCATATTAATTCAGGATGTGAAGTTGATTCTATTTTTAAAAATGTGATGAGTGAGATTATTCAAACACATATTTATATTGATAACAATTCAAGTAATAATCAAATATCTAGCTGGGTAAAATGGATAAATTCAAATCATAATTTAAACGGATCTGTTAGAATGGATCTGTTAGATATACATAAATCAGAAAATAATTCTAATAAAATTGATAATTATATTCGAATTCATAAAAATATAACTAATAAAAACTTTAAATGTATATATGTAAATGGGCTAAATTATAATAGCAAATTAAACACTAACGTTAATGATATTTCTTTAATAGCTGCTCAGCTAAACGAACTTGTTGAAATACATAAAAAAAACTCTTTAGAAATTCCTAAAAAAGTTATAATAAGTACACTGTTAAATAATAGCTTTTTAGAAAATATTTCCAAGATTAAAGTAATTAGATCAATTATAAATCAAATTTTAAATGTTCATGAATTAAAAGCTAAAATAATTATTGAGACTTCGATAAATCCAATGACAATAGTTAATAAAGAATTAGACTTTAGAATTTTATCTATTACATCATCTATAATGAGTGCTATTATTGGTGGAACAGATATTTATCAACTAAATGACTCTATGATTAAATCTAAAGAAGATTATTGGAAAAAAATAATCACAAATATTCCATTGATTCTTCTTGAAGAAAGTTACATAAATATTTCTGAAGATGTTGCTAAAGGTTCACATGTAATTGAGCATATTAGTTCTAAAATGGCTGAAAAATCATGGGCTTTGTTCAAAGAAATTGAAAACAAGGGTGGTATTTTAAATTGCTTTAACCAGGATGATATTCCTAATTTAATTCTCAAATAAATGAGTAGAAAATCATTTAAAAATATTGATTTAAACTTTCAAAACTTAAAAGAAACTGAATTTGGACACGAGAATTTTTATGCTGGAATCCCACCATATTTAAAAGGTCCATATTCAACTATGTATTTATCTAGACCTTGGACAATTAGACAATATGCAGGATTTTCGACTGCAGAAAAATCTAATGAATTTTACAGAAAAAACTTAGCAGCTGGTCAAAAAGGTTTGTCTGTAGCTTTTGATTTAGCTACTCATAGAGGCTATGATTCAGACCACGAAAAAGTTTTAGCAGATGTAGGAAAGGCGGGAGTTGCTGTAGACACAGTAGAAGATATGAAAATTTTATTCAATCGTATTCCTTTGGATAAAATGTCAGTTTCTATGACTATGAATGGTGCTGTTTTACCAATAATGGCATTTTATATTGTAGCAGCTAGAGAACAAAATATAAGTTTAGAATCATTAACGGGAACAATTCAGAATGATATTTTAAAAGAATTTATGGTTAGAAATACTTATATCTATCCTCCTAAAGAAAGTATGAGAATTGTTGGTGATATTTTTAAATATACTTCTAAAAATATGCCTAAGTTTAATCCAATAAGTATTTCAGGTTATCATATGCACGAAGCAGGAGCTAGTGCAGAAATTGAACTTGCTTATACTTTAGCTAATGGATTAGAATATGTAAAAAAAGGAATTGAAGTAGGATTAAAAATTGACGACTTTGCTCCCAGACTTTCTTTCTTTTGGGGAATAGGAATGAATCATTTTACTGAAATTGCAAAAATGAGAGCGGCTAGATTACTGTGGTCTAAAATAATAAAGCAATTTAATCCTAAAAATAAAAAGTCAATGGCACTAAGAACTCATTGTCAGACTTCTGGATGGAGCTTATCTGAAAATGATCCTTACAATAATATTTCAAGAACTTATATTGAAGCTATGGCTGCAGTTTTTGGTGGAACACAGTCCTTACATACAAATTCATTAGATGAAGCAATTGCTCTTCCAAGTGAAAATGCAGCCAGAATTGCTAGAAATACTCAATTATTTATTCAAAAAGAAAATAATATTTGTAATGTAATCGATCCATTAGGTGGTTCACATTACATTGAGAAATTAACTAACGATATTGCTAAAAAAGCCTGGGAATTAATTCAAGAAGTAGAAAATCAGGGAGGTATGACTAAAGCAATTGAATTAGGACTGCCAAAAATGAGAATTGAAGAGGCTGCTGCTAAAAGACAAGCTAACATTGATAGTGGAAAAGAAGTTATAGTTGGATTAAATGCATACCAATCTAAAGAATCAGAAGATGTTGACATATTGGAAATTGATAATAATGAGGTAAAGAAAAATCAAATTCAAAGAATTCAAAAAATTAAATCAATTAGAAATCAAAATGAAGTAAATCAGATATTAAATGAATTATCAAATTCAGCTAAGAATAACAATGGTAATTTATTAGAAATAACTATTCGTGCAGCTAAAGCAAGAGCTACTCTTGGTGAAATCTCCTATGCTTTGGAAAAGGAATTTGGAAGATATAAAGCTACGGTAAGAAGTATTTCTGGTGTATATTCGAAGGCTATTATGGATGATGTTAAATATAAAGAAGCGCTAGATCTCACTAAAGAATTTGAAGATATTGTCGGTAGAAGACCAAGAATTTTAATTGCAAAAATGGGGCAAGACGGACATGACAGGGGAGCTAAAATTGTTGCAACTTCTTTTGCAGATATTGGATTTGATGTTGATATAGGTTCACTATTCCAAACACCAAGTGAAGTTGCAAAAAGTGCAATTGAAAATGACGTACATGTTATAGGAGTGTCGTCTTTGGCAGCTGGTCACCTTACATTAATTCCTGAATTGCTTTTGGAATTAAAAAAACTTAAAAGAGAAGACATTATGATTATAATTGGAGGTGTGGTTCCAAAAAAAGATTATCAACTGCTATTTGATATGGGAATCGCAGCAGTATTTGGGCCAGGCACTATAATTTCTGAAGCAGCTCAAGATATTATAAAAATCATGCTGAAAGGGTTTAAAAATAATGAGTAATATTTCCAAAAAAATAATTTTAAATCAATTAGAGTATCCTGTAAAAGTACTTCTTGCGTGGGGCGAAGCAATTGATGGAAAAAATGAATTTAGAGATTTTTTAATGAAAAGTCCATATAGAGAATTAGGTATTTTTTGTTTTGCACTTTTAAATGATCGAAAATCAAGAAAGTGGTTGGTAAAAAATAATTATGGACACCTTTTAGCAACTATTGAAGGTGTAGAAGGTAAAGATTCAGCCTTAATATGGTTAAAAAAAAATGGCTTCGATACTCTATTTCATTTTGCAAGAAGTGCTGATTCATGGAAAGATTCTCAAAGATGGCTTAAAAAAAAGGACAAATTACTTTATACTATTTCACTAAAAATTGAATATGTGAAAGATGAAATAGAATTAAAGAATGAAGATCCACATAAAATAAACCCTTAGTCCTCTTAGTTAACGAATAAGTTCAATTGCTTCTGCTGCTTCAATTATATCGTTGACAACTGAGTCTTTTTCAGCATCTTCAATTACTTTCTCAATTTCCTCAATAGATTTGGAAGATTCTTCAGATTCATTTTCAACTGGTTCAACTATAGGATTTTCATTATTAGAACCGTCTCCCATTTTCATAAACACTCCTACACCAACCACAGCTAATGTTATTAATAAAGCAATTATTGTAAGTAATTTCTTTTTACTTTTCTTTGGAATATCAGAACTAGAATTTTCAACGGCATCAGAATCTGATAATGTCTCAACTTTTTTATTATTTTTTGTAGGAGCAATGTCTTTGACTTTAAGTTTTTTAGGTCCGCCTTTAGCATATATTTCTTCTAATCTTGCCATAACAGCATCTTCATCAGCTCTAAAAGTTCTTGTTATTCTTTTGGCTAAATAATAACGATCAGGATCGTTTTTTAAGAAGAAATTTTGAACTTTTACTAAATACGACATAATTTTTTATTTTAAATATATAAAATCTAATACTAATTAGGTTATTACTTATTAATTATTTCAATATGAGAGTTCTATTAAATAGCCAGAATGTCTTCTTACATTGAAAACTAAATCATTTTCAAACAATAAATATTGCCCCTTAATACCCACTAATTTTTCTTCGATTTCTGGAACTTTGTCCAAAGTTAAAGATTTTACTTTTTCGGGATATTTTATTACTGGGAAATTAATATTATGTAAGCTTTCATCTTTTACTAAATACTGTTTAAATTCTTCATCTACATAAGGGAATAATTCATCTCTAATTGATAATAATGAGTCTTGATTGATTTCATTTTGAAGCATTTTTCTCCAATTTGTTTTATCACTAATATGTTTTTTTAATGAAATTTCTATTGCTCCTGCTGCTTGTCTGTAAGGGACTCTTGCTATTATTAGTGCTTGAATAGCACCTTGATCTATCCAACGAGTTGGAATCTGTGACTCTTTGGTGACGCCTACCTTATTTCCAGCGGTTTTAGACAAGTAAACAATATGAGGCT
>Ga0213869_10002511_pt1 | contig 12670 bp, 12 predicted proteins | sample PICome_10_FD_160083 | JGI IMG/M metagenome (GOLD analysis project Ga0213869, IMG submission 160083) | Coastal seawater microbial communities near Pivers Island, North Carolina, United States - PICO132 | ecosystem: Environmental > Aquatic > Marine > Coastal | place: USA: North Carolina...
GGTTAACAATTGGTGGAGGCTATCAAGAAAGTGGTAGAGGGCTGGATCCAGTTGCTGATGGTTATGTTGGCTTTTTGGATGATCTAAAAATATGGAACACTCCTTTAACAGATGATGAAATTTTAAATTTATATAGCGATGAAGATGCTACTCCTCCTATTCCTGCTTTAGGTCCAGTAACTTTAGGCTGTGTTAATAGTACTACTATTTCTGTAACCATATCTTCTCTTGTGACAGGTACTTTTGATTATGGCTATCCCCCAGAGATAAAATTTTGTGCAAATGACTCTGATCTTACACCTTCAATTAGTGGCTTAGCTTCTGGAACGTTTTATAGTCTACCCGATGGATTAGATATAAATTCAACAACTGGAAAAATTGATTTTCAAAGTTCAACACCTGGAACATATAATATCTTCTATGAAGTCCCATCTCTTTGTGGAGGCTCAACTACTTCTTCAACGATTGTTCTTAATGAGTGTTCTGCTTCCTCCCCTAATGATCCTGATGATCCTGATACTTGCGATACTGATGGTGATGGTGTTTGTTGTGCTAGTGAAACAATCTACGGGTCAAATTGTGAAGACCCATGTAGTTATTTTTTTCCCGATGTAAGATTTAATAATATAAGTTCAGAATGGAATACTCTTGATTGTGATGGAGATGGGGTTGTAAATGGAGATGAGCTCATTGACAATACTGACCCAAGAAATGCTTGTAGTTATAAAGTAGAAAGTAGGTCAATACCTGTTATAAATAATGGTTTAGATTGTGACGGGGACGGAGTTAGTGGAAGGAACGAAGTGCTTAATGATAAAACAAACCCTTTGAATAGCTGCTCCGTTGATATTAATAATATTACTCTACAAGTAACCTCGATAGAAGACTGTGATGGCGATGGTGTTATAAACTCAAAAGAGGTTAACGACAATACTGATCCGTTTAATGGATGTAGTTTTATTATTAGCAGCGTAAGCACGTTAACCAGTCTAGCTTGGCAAGCCTTAGATTGTGATGGAGATGGCGTCCTAAATGGAAATGAAATAAATGATGGGACTGATGTCTATGATAGATGTGATTATAATTATTATAGTATAACTGTTTTTCCTGAAAGAGGATTTGATTGTGATGGTGACGGCATTAGTAACTGGCAAGAAGTTGTAAACAGCAAAACGAACCCAAAAGATCCTTGTGATTTTGATTTAGAATTTATTGATTCACCTTTCAGCGATCAATGGGGGGAATTAGATTGTGACGGAGATAATTATATCAATTTAGTTGATAAATTTCCACTTAACAGACTTGAGTGGTTTGATACTGACAATGACAAAATAGGAAATAATCAAGATTTAGATGATGATAATGATGGTATCGAAGATATTAAAGAGGGTCTTGAGGACTTAGACAATGATGGGATTCCAAATTCTCTAGATAATGATAGTGATGGAGATGGCTGCTTTGATGCAAGTGAAGCAGGATACATTGATCCTGATTTTGATGGAATAATAGGTAGCGGAATACCTGAAATTGATTCCAATGGGAAGGTTTCTTCAAGTATAGGATATGTTGAAATTGCAGATAATGATATTAATGGAATATTAGATTTCTTAGAATCAGGTTCACTCATTTTTGAAATTTTTAAAGAGCCTAATAATACCACAATGATCACAAGAGAATCAGAAATTGAAATTTCAATTCTGGTTAATTCAGAAAATAAAATTTCCTACAAGTGGCAGGTTAATAAAAGTTTAGGTACTTCTTCGCCTAACATTAGTGAATGGGTCGAAATTACTGACGATAATATGTATGGTGGGACAAAAACTAATAAGTTAACTATCTCAAATCCTCTATTTAGTATGGAGGGATGGAGCTATAGGGCTATAGCTAGCTCTCCTAGTTATCTTTGTCAAGAAGAAATCATTTCCAAGCCAAGTGAATTAATAATTGCCAATTTAATTATTCCAAATGCATTTTCTCCCGATGGAGATGGAATAAATGATACTTGGACTATCAGAGGGGACTTGAATCAAAATTATCCAAATAATAAAATTTATATTTTCAATAGATGGGGAGTAAGTGTATTTGAATCTAAAGGATATCAAAATAATTGGAACGGAAGTAATAATAGTAATTCAAGTGGAAATCGCTCCTCAAACCTTCCTGTGGGAACATATTTTTATGTTTTGGACTTAAATGGAGATGGATCTAATGTAAAAAAAGGATACGTCTATCTAACCCGCATGAGCAATGAATAATTATAACTTTAAAATAGTTATCCTTCTAATGTTCTTGAATGTATTTTTGATTCGAGCTCAGCAAGAGCTCAGCTTTAATCACTACATGTTTAACAGCCAGTTATTTAATCCTGCTTTTGTTGGCTTAGAAGAAAATCTAACAATAAGCTCAATTCACAACTTGCAGTGGATAGGCTTTGATGGAAACCCAGTAACTAATTCAATCCTTTTAAGTTCTCCTTTAAAAAATAATTTAGGAGCTGGTTTAGAAGTAATTAATGATAGAATCGGGCCGGTGAATAATAATTTTATTGCCATTAATACCGTTTATCATCTTAAATTGAATAAAAATAGTCACAGCCTTTCATTAGGTCTTAAACTAAGCGGTAACGACCATAATATAAATTTAAGGAGCACAGACTTTGATGACTTATCTGATCCAAATGCAAGAAACACAGATAATTATTTTGTTGAAAATATAGGTTTTGGATTACATTTTCAAACTGATAAATTATATCTAGGTTTTTCTATTCCCTATTTTTTTGAAAATAAAATAACAAACAAACAAAGACATTATTACTTATCAGGTGGTTATAAAAAAGGATTAAGTGATAAATTAACAATCAATCCTAACTTTTTATTAAAAAAGACCGCTAATGCTCCTACAAGTATTGATGTCTCCTCTATTGTTTTTTATGAAGATTTATTTTGGTTTGGTGTAAATTATGGGGCGAGTCAAAGGGGTCTTTTCTCTGCAAATACATCCGGTGGAAGTGTAAGTTTTCTCTCTGGAATTAAATTAAATTCTTCTTTTTCCATAGGGTATTCAATTTCATCACAACTAGGGGGATGGACAGCATCTGTTAACAGTCCTTCTCATGAAATATATCTGAAATTTAGCGCATCTAAAAATAGAACTGAATCAGTTGATAATAGCTCGACAGAGGAAAGTAAAATAAACAAATAGGAAAAAAACTATTTGTTTATTTTGAAAGAGTTTTTGGATTAACTTTTAGCCACTTGTAATCCGAACCAAATAATAGTAAAACCAATTGCAATCATTGTTAATGCCAGCTCTTTTAAAATTATTTGCATTTCAATTATTTTTTTCAAGCCTATTTAATAGCATCATAATTATGATGTTTCGTTTTCTATTTTTCTTTTGATAACGATTATCTCTTCTTTTGAATATCGTTTATTATTCCAATATAAAGTAGATTGAGATTCAGGAAGAACTAAACCTTTAAAAAACCATCTTTCTTTAGTATTCATAATTTTATAAAACAGAATTTCGAATTTATTAGTTTTTTTGAAAAATTGAATTTTTTTTGAGTGTATGTTCAGTAAAAAATTAATAATTGCCTGACGTTAATAAAAGATCATTTCTTCTATTGAATAGTAATCGTGCCTACCATTCCTCCGTGTAAAGAACACTGATAATAAAATGTTCCTGAAGAAGTTGGCGTCCAACTTATAGTTTGATTGGTTGTTCCATTATTATTTAGACCAGTTACGGTATTCCTTATTCCTGTTCCAGCAATTGTTTTAAGATAAAATGGATGACCAGAGGCATTAACAACAAAATCTATTGTATCGCCAACATTAAATATAAGATCTGGGTCATTCCCTGATATATTCCCTGATCTATCAGAACCACTAAGAGTGTAATTAGAACTATTAGTTGCAGTTACATCAATACTATACGAAGATGAGGAAGAAGCAACACTTGTAGTAGAAGTGCCGCTTGAAGTATTGGCATCACTTGTGGTAGAAGTATCACTTGTAGTTGTGTTTCCGGTTGAAGTATTAGTAACATCTGGTGCAGTGACTACTATTTGAATAGTTCTAGTTATTTCAGTACAGCCTCCATTACTGTTGGTGGTAATTATTCCATTATAAGTTCCCGGAGTATTTATGCTTCCTTGTAAAGTGAAAGTTTGTCCCGATTTAATAAAAGAAAGAGTTGGTGGAAGTCCAATTGTTGATGTACCATTGTTTTGATTAGGTGATCCTGAGATAACAGATAATGCAGTAGCTGTGCCACCATAACTCACTACGATTGGATCAATTGCGCCAATAGATATAGATTGATTTAGTTGACCGGATACAACTGTTAAAGAAGGTGAATTTGAGTTTTTAGTTAGTGTTATTGTTTGTGATACTTGACTACAATTTGTGTTCCCATCCGTTGTAAATACTGAAAAACTATAATTATCGCTATTGAAAATTGGCGTACCAGAGATAGTTAATGTTCCATTGCTGATATCTGTAGTTAATCCAGGAGGAATTGAATTTTGTTCAACATTTATATTAGTTTCTGTTCCTCCAAACTCATAAACTAAAGATTGTATTGCATCACCATCACATAACTCCTGAACAGGTGCTCCAGAGATAAGCGATAGTGTTGGACAATCACATTCTAATTCAAAACTAGTGGTGTTGTCATATATCCATCCTGAAGGGACTTGTTGGTAAATCAGTTGGCTAACTTTTACACAACTTAAGCCAGTATTCCCTGATAGGTCTAAAGAACTAATATTACTGTTTTGTGAAAGGTTTATTACTGTTAACCCTGTACTGCTTAAATTAAGGGTAGTGAGCTTGTTAAGATTAACAAGTGGAACAGAGGTGATTGTATTTCCACTTAAATTTAAGTCTGTAAGGTTTACAAACTCTTCTAGTCCGGTAAAATCTGCTATCTGTTTGTTACTTAAATCTAGTTGAGTAATTCCTAGCATACTTGAATCATCAATATAAGTATCAATAGTAGTATCATAACCTGCATCTACAAGTGCCTGTTCAAAGTTCTGGTCTGGTATATAGGTTCTGTTTTGTTGATAGGTTTGAACTCTGCTTCCAACAACATCAAATTGAAACAAGTCTGTGATGTTAAGATTAAATCCTATCTGATTATTATTAATTTGAACATTAGAAAGGGAACCGTAATTATTGAGGACAATATTAGAGTTAGAGGTTACCGAATATGTGCCACTAATTTGTCCTGAAGAATAGTTTAGTCTAAATGAGCGATTGCGATTAAATATTATACTGTACACATTGTAAATTGTTTTTTGACTCTGTTTAGGTTTTCTAATCTTCCATTTACCAACACCAAGATTAAATAAATCATATTCAAATACAGCTTTTACAAGTTTTGGTTCCGTGATTATTATATCATAGGGGTTTTGTTCTGTGAGAGCTCCAGAGTCTTCCCACTCAATAAAGTCAGAACCTTCTTCAGCAGAAGCTGTTAATCTAACTGTAGTCTCAAACTCATAATCAGTAGATTTTGAGGTATTAATTATTTCTTCTTTTACTGTTCCTTCTCCTTGAGTTAATACTCTTAGCTCATAGGAAAGTTTCTTAAAAGTGGCAGTTACATTTTTAGGTCTATCAATTAAGATTTGAGAAGGGTTGGCTTCTCCTGTTATACCTCCAGACCAACCAGCAAAATAGTAACCCTTTGATGGAATAGCCTCTAACTGAACTGTAGTCCCAGAATCATAGTCAGTAGATTTTCCCGTATTAACTATCGTCTCTGCTATACTTCCTTCTCCGTTTATACTCGTTGTTAGGGCATATTGAACTAAACTAAAATTTGCTATTACATTTTTATTGTCATCTACAATTACTTCAATAGGACTTGAAGAGCCTATTGCATCACCTGACCATCCTGTGAACTTATATTCAAGATTTGGTGTCGCTATAAGTGTTACTGTGCTTCCTTCTTTATATGTTCCTTGAGATGGTATTACAGTGCCGCCATCAGGTGGATTAGATTTTACATCTACAACAAACTCTTTTGTACAGCTAGAGAGTGAAACAATGAAAATTAAAAGAAGTAGTTTTTTCAGAATATTAATTTGTGGTTAACTAAAAATATTAAATTTTTCAATATCTCTAAAAGGTTCCCTATTTGAAAATGTCCAAGGAATAAGCGTCCAATTGGCTCTTTATTTGTCATAACAAACATTTAAATATACGATTAAATAGAAAATACAAATATAGCAGCATAAATGCATCGGGAATAATGCCATTTAAAAATCAAAATAAGTGTTTGGATAAGGCTCATTAATTAGAGTAAAATGCCACCATTCCCTTGAATAAGATTTAAAACCATTTTGACTCATTATTGTTTGCAAAAAATTGCGGTTATTTTTTTGCAAATCTGTTATTGAGTCATAATCAATCCAAGATTCATTCCCAAATAAATCCCAACCACTTCCCATGTCAAGTTCTTTCCCAAAATTAATACTATCAGTGTAAATTAAAGTAATATCAACAGTACTCCCTCTGCTATGTCCAGATTTTTTAGCAACATATCCCTTAAGGAAAAGACTATCCTTTTTTTCATTTGGATAATACTTTTTTTTGGTTAGAGTATCACTTGCTTTTTTTGACCATTCAACAAAATTATTTACAGATTTCTGAGGCCTATATCCATCAAATAGCTTTAAGCCTAAACCTTTTTTTGAAAGAATTTTTTGAATCTTAGTTAAAGCTTCTATAGCTTCATTTGTTAATATTTTTTTTGGTTTTTCGTAACCAATAACTGTTCGTCCCAAAAAATTATCTGAACCAGAATATCTTATGTCAAGAAGAATTGGAGGATCTATATTTTCGATTTTTAAGAAACCTTTTGGAATATTTGATGTTTCGCAACTAACCAGTAATAAAAACAACAAGAAGAGTTTAATATTTTTAAGCTGTTCAATTGTATTCTCCCTATCCACCAATCATTTTATTTTAAGTATTACAAGTTATTAAAGTTATAAGTTTTTTGATTACTTCTCTCGAATTCGGCGTTATTGACTTTTCAAGAATTATTCAATTTCGTTGAAAATTTGAGAATAGATAATCTTATTATGATTCAATTAAAAGCACTAGCAATGATGGCTTTTCCACTAATTAAAAAGACTATTCCTAGTAGTAATATAAAAATTATTTGAGAGTCAATTATTAGATTCAAAGAACTAGAAAACAACCCCTCAAAAATATCCGTATTGCAGTAATTATGAAGTATATAATCATTTTTAATTCATCCTAATTAGATCTAATTTTGAAATATGAACAATGGCCCTTTGATATTTGCTTTAGTCATTATGATAGGTTTTCTTATAGCTAGTTGCCTATCATAAATAATTTAATATTTTCCTTGTTCATTAAATAAAATCTATAAGATGAAAATTCAATTAGTTTTAAAATCATTTGCATTATTAATGATAGTTGGAGGGTTTGCCATTATTTGGTTTGGTTTAAATCTAAGGTGAGGATAACTTGAGAAATTATCGTTTCCAAGTACCCCCATATTTATAGTGGGGGTTTCTTTTTTGAGTTTAAGTTCATTAAATAGAATGAAAAAAACATTAGTAGAACTCCTATAATTGTTGGAATTAATTCATAATCTCCAAAAAAAATATCGCTACCTATTGCAATGAAAAATCCAATAAAGAAAACACCCATATTGTTTCTAACTAAATATTCCATTTGCTTTTTAAAATTCATACTATTAAGCTAAAAAAATATTAATTACGGAATTCGCAATTTCTGCTGAAGTTATTTTACTGTGTTTAAATTAAAATATAGCACAAATATACCCAAAATACAGCGAGAAAAAGTCATTTAGGATTCCGGAGAAACCTTGATTCGAAACCCTTTTAAACAAGTATTTTTTGGAGCTGTATCTATGTTATATTTTCAATTTTTATGATATGAGTAAATTTTGGATAATTGTTGGATATATTTCAGGTGTAGGATATATAGCTTTAATAATTTATAACATTGTAAAATCTGAATTCATTGCAGCAATTGGTCTTTCTCTTTTATTCTACTTTGTTTGGCTTGCCCCAAATATGGTGAAAATCAAAAATTTGATTAAATTCCTTTAAAATTTAAATACTTTTAAATGAACAAACTATCACTTATATTTCTCATACCACTACTTTCTTTTGGACAATCTCAGCTCAATTCTTTTTATATAGGTGATCCACTACCTGATGCTCCTAAATTATCTGCAAGAGGAAATTTCAAAGTTGGTGTTAAAACAATTAAGGTTGTTAACCCTCATCAAATAGATATATTAAGTAGTAGTAAGGAAAAAACTGTTTTATATGACCGTTCTTTAACACTTGAAATATGGTATCCTGCTAGCCTTGAGAATGACGAAAAAGAGGAGGTCGTTTACGATCAGGTAATGGGAGATTTTACAGTTCCCATGAGACCTATAATTCCATTTAAATTTAAAGGTAGAGCAAGTCGCGATGCATCTACTGATTCATCTAAAGGTCCTTATCCTTTAGTTATTGTTTCCCATGGTTACCCAGGATCTAGATTAATGCTTAGCTATTTGACTGAAAATCTAGCTTCAAAAGGATATGTTGTAGTTTCAATTGATCACACAGACTCAACATTTCAAGATGCAACGAATATAATTAGCACATTTTTAAACCGAAGCTTAGATGACCTTTTTGTGTTGAATGAAATCGCAAGACTCAGTACCGATTCTTCTTCTTTTCTAATGGGACTTGTAAATTTTGATAATTCTGGACTTATCGGTTATTCGATGGGAGGCTTTGGAGCAATAAATATTGCGGGTGGAGGATATAGTGATCAAGCAGTCAAATTATTTACTGCTTTCTCAAATGGGAATAATGCTCTTGAAAAAAGAAAAATGGGGAATCCAGATTATATCAATTCTTTTGACAACCGATTTAAAGCAGTAGTTGCAATGGCTCCGTGGGGAATGGAAAATGGCATTTGGGATGCAGAAGGACTCAAAGAGGTTAAAATACCAACCTTTTTTGTTGCTGGGAGTAAAGATGATATTTCAGGCTATGAAAAAGGGGTTAAAGCAATTTATGATGGTGCTGTAAATGCTGAACGTTATTTGTTAACTTATGTAAATGCTCGTCACAACATAGCTCCCAATCCTCCTACAACAGAAGTTATGGCTCCAGGGCTACATATCGATGAATATTTACGCTATGCAGATTCTGTTTGGGACCAACGTAGAATCAATAATATCAATCAGCACTTTATTACTGCATTTTTGGGAGTGAAACTAAAAAAAAATACAGATTACTTACCCTACCTAGATGCTAAAGGATTTGACAAACAAGACCCTTGGGAAGGATTTTTACCAAGAACATCAGTAGGTTTGGAGTTTAGGATGGATTCACCAGCTCAATAACAGCACAAATACATCGAAAAAAAAGTTTCTATTACTCCAAATAAAAGTTGAAAAAACTGAAAATTTTTTCCTCTAAATTTAAATAGTTTGGATACCCATGCCCTCCATTTAGATATGAGTACATCCAAACTTGATTGTCTGATTTGGAGGAACTATATTTTTCAATTGCGACAAGTGTTTTTTCATTTGAATCAGTACTAATTATTGTATCTCTAATGACTTTATCATGTTGAATCTGCTTTAACCTAAAATTAATCATTGCTTTTGTAGAAAGATAAGGTCCATATCCCTGCGAATCATTCATATCTCCATCCCAAAGAGTAATGGGATCATTTGTGCCATTAAGCATTAATGTTGGTATTGAGCTTGCATTTTGACAATTATTGTAAAACTCATCCATAAAACAACTTATTATGGGAGCTGTTGCTTTAAAAAGTCCATCTGTTTCACAGCTTAATAAATTGCAAAAATCACCACCATTTGAAAATCCTGTCATAAAAATATTTTTTTTACTAAGCTGATATTCTGACTGAAGCTTTTCGATAAGTTTTACAACAAACTTGACATCATCAACTTTAAAATCTTTATGAAAAGTATAACCTACTTGCCAGAATGCATTTTTGTCTTCATCAATTAATCCCTGGGGATAGCAAGCTATAAAACCATTCTTGTCCGCTAATTGATTAAAATTAGTAGTTTTTATAGTATTCAATGCATTTCCAGAATAGCCATGAAAAACCATTATTAAAGGGGCATTATTAGGAAGATTATTAGGGATATGCAAGTAATATTCACGTTTGATTGAGTCTACTGAAATTTTATATGGATTATTAATATCATTCTCCATTTTTTTTAAATGGTAATCTAACTTAGTTGAAAAACCAAAAGCACTTAACAATGACATGAAAATTAATGCTATGCAGCCGATAAGTAATTTTCTATTCATGCCTCAAAGCTAAAAAAATCTGTTGATCTTATCTTAGCCTATTTATCGATAAGGTTTTTTGTAGATTAGCAACTTATTAATCATAAATCAATTAAAATGAAAAAAATATTACTTATAATCTTCATCATACCTTTATTTGGGTTTTCGCAACAATTATATTGGTACGATGTGTTTTTTGAAATACAAGGAGGAAGTGCAAATGCAGTTACCACCTTAGTAAATGACTATTATTCAAATGTTGAAAGACCATCTGATTTAGCTATTTCTTTCTCAAGAATACCACTTAAAGGTGAGGGCTTTAATTCAACTCACATGTTAAGTATGTTCAGTCCTTCTTCCAAGTCACTAGCTGATTTTAGAAGTTCTCTAAAAGGAGAGAAATGGGATTTATACACCTCTGGAATGAGAGGTAAAGTTAAAAGTATTAGAGCCGAAGCAGGAAATGTTTTAAGCCATGTTAATCTTGATAAAGTAGGCCCAATTGGACAAGCATGGCATTTTAAAGTTCATGCAAAAGATACTGGGAAGTTCGTTGCTGCATTTACTAAATTAATGAAGACATTCAAACCGAATGGGTTTGTTGGTACTGGTCAATTAACTCATGGTTCGAGCAATGGAGAAAGCATGTTTATTTATGCAACATCCTCAAATTTAAATGAAGCTTTTGCTGGTGGTCCAAAAAACAAAAAAGAAGCTGATGCAATTCAAACTTTCTTTAATGAAATAGATTTTGCAGAGTTTTCAGGAACTAACACGAGAATTGAAATAACTCAGTATTAAAAAAATACTTATAAATTACAATACATCCCCCCTTTAATCGAGGGGGTTTTTTTTGTAAATTAGAAGCTTATTAATCATAAATCAATTAAAATGAAAAAGATATTATTCATAGTAGCTATATTTTCAGTTACAACTTTATTTTCTCAAAATACTTTTCAATTATGGAATTTTAATGCTAAAGATGGAATGGAAGAGTCAATTGCAAATCTCGCAGATAAGCAGTGGGGCGATTCTAAATTCAAATCAGGTGGAATTCAAATTGAAAGAATTGGACACGGGGATAACCCTTGGTCTCACAGAATTATCCTCTTTGGAGAAGTTGACAAAATTGGAAGAGTAGATGGAGAGGTTGAAGAGTATGAATGGCAATTATTTCAAGAGAAACTAAATAATCTTGTCGAAGAATGGGGAACTTCTTATGCTGGAAGGTTTTTGAGTGTTGAGGGCGGTTCTTGGATAGATTTCCCTTATGTTCAAATATATGATTTAAAGCTAGATAACCCGGTAGCATTTAAAAAAGCTCACGACAAATTAGTTAAACAAACTTCAAAGACAAGAGGTGACCGACCCGTTGCATTTGGAACTTATGATATCGGAGGTGGTAAAGATGTTTCTCATTGGGTTGCTGTTGGTGCTAAAGATTTTAATGACTTAATATCTCAAAAAGCTTTAGAAGATGAATATGTAAGTGAATGGGCTGAATGGTCAAAAAACAATGGAGGAGCTGTTTCGTCTTCAAACTATACAATTTCAGTTCTTGCTGCGTATCCAAATGAATAATAATAGATAGTTTAATTTTTAATTAGACGATCCAAAAAGTCCCTTCTAAACGAAGGGACTTTTTGTGTTATATCAAATAGTAAAAACTAGAGGCTGATTTTCAAATCCCTTCCATTTAAAAGATATGAGAATTTTAAGAGAACAATAAATCAATTCATTTTGGAATATCTAATTTCTATTCGTTTACGATTGTAATTCTTAATTGCCTTTATAAAAATTTCAACATATGAGTTTTTTAGAATACTTTAGTTTTAATCTTTATATCAATTCAAAACAGTTTAATTTAATTATATGATTCCAGAAAAAGTTGCATTTCTTCTTGTTTTAGTTTTCTTTTTAATTGTTTTTATTCAAAGTGGCTTAGACAAAATCTTTGACTACAAAGGAAACTTGAACTTCTTGAAAGATTTATTGAAAATTTATTTTTCGCCGACATTAATTGAATTAGCCTTAATTTCAGTTACTATTTTGGAATTAACTTCTGGAATATTGTGTCTAATCGGAATTATCAATTTTGTTTTTAACGACTCTAATTTTATTGGATTACTCGGACTGATTATTGGGTCTATTGCTTTGTTAGTTCTTTTATTTGGTCAGCGTGTTTCTAAAAATTATGATGGTGCAAAAACAATAGCTATTTATTTTATTCTAGCAATGATTGGCATTTCATTTGCCTAATTATATAAAATCCTAAGTTAGTCTCTTTAGATAATTGCAAGAGGCTTTTTTGTATATTAGAAA
>Ga0213869_10002514_pt1 | contig 12659 bp, 15 predicted proteins | sample PICome_10_FD_160083 | JGI IMG/M metagenome (GOLD analysis project Ga0213869, IMG submission 160083) | Coastal seawater microbial communities near Pivers Island, North Carolina, United States - PICO132 | ecosystem: Environmental > Aquatic > Marine > Coastal | place: USA: North Carolina...
TACGTGGCCACATAAATTTACACTCTACCCAATACTTTTCAATACTAGGTCCATCTACTAGTTCTCCGTCTAGCCAGTTACGAAAACTGTATAGATCCAGTTCGTCTAGTACACGTTCAAAATCCAGTAGCATGTCTACACTACTATCGCTCATGTAAATCTTTTTTGTGTTGTTAAGTGCGTCTTTGAGTTCCATATTATTATTTATCCAATGACCAAAACTTGGTCGGTTAATTTATGTCTAGTGATGTTACCATTAACTGATGTGTTTTTGTTTTAGTACCATTAAAGTGGTATTCTTGCAATCATTCGTAAATACTTATGAGGAACAAGAAATAACCTCGCACAAAGGAGAATTTACTTTTGCCTAAAAAACAAAGAAGATTAAAGAATGATGAATACGCTAATAATAACAACAACACAATAAACTTTGGAAACTATAAACAATTTAACAAAAAAATTCAGATAGTACCTCGTAACAAACACCAAGAAGATTATGTATGTAATTTATACGATTACCATAAAAACATAATTTTTGCAACTGGTCCTGCAGGTACAGGCAAAACACTACTAGCAGTACTGGCTGCAATTAAAGCATTTAAAGAAGGTAATGTTAAAAAAATTGTATTAACTAGACCTGCAGTAGAAGTAGACAACGAACGTCATGGGTTTTTACCCGGTGACCTTAATGCTAAAATGGAACCTTGGACTAAACCTATATTTGACATTTTGCAAGAACACTTTTCAACTCGTGAAATAGCTAAAATGCTAGAAGAACAGATACTTGAAATATCACCACTAGCATTTATGCGGGGGCGAACATTTAAACACTCGTGGATTATTGCTGATGAAATGCAAAACGCGACACCAAATCAGATGAAAATGTTGCTTACCCGCTTAGGTGAAGAATCACGAATGATTATTACCGGAGACATAAAACAAACAGATAGAAAGGAAGGTGAAAACGGATTAATAGATTTTGATGCTCTAATGGCCAAATTTGGCAATAGCCCATACATTTACTGGGTTAAATTTGATCGTGCAGACATCGAACGACATCCTGCAGTTGCTGAGATTTTAAAGATCTACGGCGACGAATAGATTGTTTTTGCAGTAGGCGCCTACTGTAAAACAACATTGCTAGTACGCTTCAAATAGTCTGCTATTTGTTGTCCATAATGCTCTTGGTAATAACCAAAGAGTTTGGGAAAATCTTTCTCTCCATTCATTGTGTTTTTAACAACTTGTAGTTCATCTAAATTCATGATTATACTGTTGTTATAATCACGCTTTTTTAAACCTACACTGAACTCAACTACTTCATCCCATTGGCTGTTCTCAGGGTTACTCCAGTATCCTTTTTCGTGGGTGCGATTTGGATACTTTGGTCGTTGAATATAATTGATCAACATATATCTGTATTTGAGTTTACTCATTAAAAAATCCTGAAATTTGTAGTGTGTACTTGTCTGCCATGCCAGCATTAGCACTTAGGTGCAAATGATTACTATCCCAAATAAACCCATCGCCTGCACTCCAATGTGTGCTGTTGTGCCACGATTTATCATGCTCTTGGTATTGTATAAGATGACCAACTTTCCAATCTTCTAGATACATATTAGCACGTACCTTTAGACGTTTGTCGTCTGGATATCGTTTGTTAATTTGAAAGAATGTATCTCTATGAATTGGAACAGTATTGCCTGGGGGTTGTAGAATTGTACTAACAGTTACAACTTCGATGCCTAGTTGTGACCCTAATTCTAGATAATCCACTTGTGTTTCGTCAAACCACAACTGTCTAATTAATGTGTTGCTGCTTTCATAACTGTCAGGAAACCCGCCGTATTCTTTATGTACATCTTGTAGCTCATGTACTTGGTGCGAAATGCAGCTACCTTCATGTACGCTATAGTCAGCATTTAAAAATACATCAAAATCATAATCTAATTTAACTGCATTAATCATTTTAATCTCCAATAGTTGTAAGTTCGACCAAAGTTGCAGCAAGATTGATTTCAACATCTGCAACTAGTGCGTGATTAGCAAGACCATTACGAATAATTTTAATTGCTTCGTCTTGGCCATCTTGGCTTTGACTCCATAAATTTAAATTATCATACATCCAACGAAACATTTCGTCAACATCTCCGACTGTAGCATTATTAACAATAATGCGCCGAGCCTCGACAATTTTACCCGTTTTAAACAGATCTACTGCTTTTAATTTATAATCACTAGTATCAACACTACGCTCACTTGGTTTACGCAAAACACCGTCAATTGAATTCTGCTGTACACTATTTAAGCATTTGCGCAAATCCGGATAGCTAGCTGCAACATAACTGTCCAAGGTATCAATGTCTAGCTGTACATTTTCTTGAATAAGAATTGTAGCAACACGTTCAGCAAAAGCTACACGATCTAATTTAGGAATATGAATGCCCTGGCACCGACTGTGTAGTGCAGGAATAATTTTATTTGGATAATTGCAAGTCATAATAAATCTACAATTATCGGCAAATTCTTCCATAATTCCACGCATACTTGCCTGTGCATCTGGTGTCATATGGTCTGCTTCGTCTAACAATACAACTTTAAAATCACCAAACGGAATAGTGCCTGCAAAATTAGTAACTCGATCTCGAAAAACATCAATCCCACGTTCTCGGCTAGCGTTTAGCACTAACGTGTCATGTCCCTGTACATCAAGTTCATTGATTAACAATTTTGCCAGTGTTGTTTTGCCAACACCCGGGCTACCACTAAGCAAAATGTGCGGAATGCTTTTGGTTTTGATCCATTCGTTGATTTGTGCACGTTGTTCATCGTCTCGGAACACATAGCCATCTACTGTGTTTGGTCGATATTGTTCTACCCAGAGATTTTTCATTATGATGCCTTATAATATATTTTATAGTTTAATATACACAAAATTACAGCCAAAGTCAAGATAAATGTTATGCGCCGGTTCTTGTACCAATTGCACTGTCTTCCATTGGTGTATCACTAACTGCCAAAATGTTATCGTTATCTACCATACGCACCGTAGCAGTATTGCCGGATTCTGGATCAACTAACTCAATACCACGAGTCCATCGACCGTGTTCTATTAATATATATTGCCCTACCTCTATTTCTTTTTGCTCCGGGCCAACTGCATGTACTTTGCCCCAACGTGGCTTAATTCCATGATTAGATCCATCGTTATCGAGAATAATAAGACCTTTGCTCGTTGTTTGCATACCAAACTGCATTTCTTCTACAATTACTTTATCACGCAATGGAGTAATTGTTCCGTTAGCAACTTGCTTGTATTTGTATCCGTAACCTAATTTTTCAGTTTCGCTCATTAATTAAATCCTTTTGGGTTTACTTTTTTTATTTTCGTACTCTTGGGTTTTAGCAACTGCTCTTGCTAAGCCTCCTTTAAGTGCAGACCCTCCTTTGGATATACCACTTATTGCATCTTTTTCCGGAGTTGGATCTATTTCTAGAGTTTCTTCGCTATCACCTGTATACACATAAGTATTGCTTGGCTGTGCTACTGTTTCCAGTTCTAGATCAGGCTCAGCTGGAATCGGCTCAGGACTTGGCGTAACTTTAGCTTGAGGTACTGGTTGTTTTGCTCTTGGTTTTGGTGCAGGATTTGATGGCTTAACAACTTTTTCAACTTTTTCAACTTTGCCAGCTTCAGACGGAATTACGTCCTCTTTTGCAACATTTCGACGTTTAGCAACATTGTCTCGGTAATGTTGATTTACCATTTCTTCCCGAGCTTGTACAATTTCTCCGCCTGCTCCTAGTTGATCGCCGCGAGCATTAACTCGCATGTTTCCAACTGCCTGAACCAATTCGTGTTGTAATTTTAATTTTTCCAGGTCAATACTTTTGCCCTGTGCTGTTCTGTAGGTTTTACCCATTTGTTTTCTCCACGGTTATCGCATAAATTCATCAAAGTTCAAATCATAATAAAGGCTATTAATGCGGTGAACTCCAATTTTATATAGCACAAAGCTGGCTACACTACTGCCTCTGCCTACACCCCATACTATATTGTTTTCTTGCATTGTATCTACTAAGTATTTAAGATAACACAGCATGTCTAATAAATTTCTTTCGGCGTAAATTAATAATTCAGCGCCTGCACGTTGTACTTCTGCTTGATTGTTGCACTGTGTTAATACCCACTCAGCTATATCAAATTGTTGATATTTGTCTGGCATAATCCAAGAATGTTGGTTTTGACGATGCCACACTTCAGGCAATACATCAATTTCGGGAAGTTGTTCTAATTTTTCGAGATTGCTATAATTTGTTGCAATAGCTTTGTTGTACAATTGGTTATCACTAAGATTGTATTTTGATACATCGGCCTCAGGATTGCAATATAGTACTTTACAAATGTCGTGTTCGTCAAATGCACGCCGATGGTATTGATCAATCTTCGTTGTCATTTGTTCCGCCCTTTATTACCAGTGGTATCCATCGTTCTTGCTGGTGAATATTTAGACTATCAGCTGGTGTTAAGCTATTCTCATCTTTATCGTAGTGGTCCCAATTTAAATTAACTTGTGCCCAGCTGTTAACATCTTTGATTAAGGTTGGTGAATCATCTTCGTCAAAAGTCAACAAGTCAGTAAACCCAGCATCCGGTCGCATATACCACGGACCATCACCAAACAGTTTGGTTTCTGTATTTTTAGCCATATATTCTGCTTCGTCGTATTCGATTATGTTTTCGACATTATATCCCAGATTACTAACAACGCTACAAGTATGTATATCTAATACATCTTCTGTTATTTGCTGTGATTTTAACATAGTAGTTGCTGCAATTAAGCTGTCGTACGGATCTCCGGGTAGCGTAATTACATATGTGTCCATCTTTTGGTGTAAGGCATGTACCCACTCGTTATCAAAATTTGTCCATACGCTAGTATCAAACTTTTCCCCGACCATATAATCAAGGCGCTGCATTGCGATATCTCTATGTAACATATTTTCAGATATTGCGTCATATTCCAGCGTAAGTGTCCAAGTGTTGGGCAGTAATAAATTGCTGTCACTGAGAATAATCCCAGTCCAAGAAGTAGTCCATTTAAATGGTGATCGTTTCATTTGCCAATATCAATCTTTTTACTTAGTTCGCTATCGTCTAACTCTTGTTTTCGAGACTCAATGCGTCTTAATTGCTCAAATTGGTAATCCTGCATAATACTTTGCATTTGTGAATATACCGGTGGATTACTCATTACTATACGCATTTTTGCATACAGCTCATTGATCTTTGCTAACAATTCATCGTCTGTTAGATCATCTAATTTGGGAGTAAACGGATTCATCTTAATCCTTTATAAATTGTGCTAGTTCTGGAGCCTTCCAGCCTTCTGGTTTAAGTACTTTACCGTCTTCACGTTTGCGTACTTTGCCTGTAGTTGGATCAATCTTAGCAAAGTTTGTGTCCATTACTTCTTTCCACGCACCTTCGCCGTCAAAGCCACCTGCTCGAATAGCACCCATAGTAACAACTAAAATATCAACTAGTGCATCCAATTGTTCTACACGGTCATCTGCTGCAATAGCATCTGCCAATTCGACGTATTCTTCGGCAATAAGTGAAAGATACATATTATAGTTATCTTCACTAGGTGGTTGGTCACACGCTGTATGAAACGTGTCAATATCTTTAAATGTGTTCGTCATACCATACTCCTTATTATTAAATTAATAATAACAAGAAGTATGGTATGTTGTCAATTTATTAAATTGAACTTAGTGCTGATTTTTTCCAAATAACAGTACTGCCGTCATATGTTCCTGTACAAACATAAATGTAAGTTGCATCAAATGCCAAGTCTCCGGCACGATCGCCAACCGCACCTACTCCAGTTGGAGTTTTGCTAACAGCATTTGCATTGTTTCTTGACTTGTCTTCAATGTGAACTGTGGTACCGCCATCGTCGGTCCAAAACTCAAAATGATATGTTCCAGTTTCGCTAAATGTAATAGTATTATTACTACTGGTTAAACCTGAAATAATGCCAGTACCTTTAGTAACACTGGTTGGTAATTGTAATGTATGTGCTACATCATTTACTTGAATTTCAAAACGTATTCTACCTACAGTTCCAGCAGATGGAAACCCTGCAAAACTCAGTACAACACTGGCGTTTGTTGAAATAGTGTAATTGTGTGCAGTTCTATGACTTAGTTCCTTATTCCCGCCGGCAGTACCAAAAGACTCTAGTGTTTCTCTAGTGTCTTTTAACTGTGCACCAGATAGTATAGTACCTGACATATCGTTGTCTAATGTAATACCAGTAAGTGCACTCTTTACAACAACTTTGCTTTGCAAATCTTCAAGTTCTGTCTTGGTTTTGTCAAAATTAGTTCTAATATTGGCAAAGTTCGTGCGGAAGCCTTGGCTGTCGTTATCTTGTCCAGCAACTGGATAAGTACCGTCAATATTGTTTGGGTTAATATTAGATGCCATCTTTAATTCCTATTTTATATGTGTATTTATTCAAAGTGCAGCAATACGTGATTGAAAATCATTAAAGTCGCTACTAGCTGCTACCAATGCTTGCAAATCACTAGTACTGGTATATCCATCAACATCACCGTGTATTTTAAAATCTGTTGTCGATGTTAGATTAAACCCTTTTTTAATAGTGTCAAATCCAGTTATACTTGTGCTTGGCGTAAATTCGTTGTCTTTGTTATATATAGCAATCACTGTGCCGCTGATATATATTTTTGTTACAACATGACTAACGCTAACTGTATCTTGTATAGTTTCTACTATTGCTCCGCTAGTACCTTGTGCAAGACTATATCCTGGCGAAATTGCTATCCAAGATGTATTATTGTAAAACATCAATTGAGATTCAACAGTATCCCACCAGAAGTCTCCAAGTCTCGGACTGGTTGGTTCACTGCTGCTATTTGTAAGCGTAGACAATGCAACAAATCCAGTATTGCGATAAACTTTAATATTTTTGTTTGTAGTATCATACCAAAGCTGTCCTTCGATAGCTTCAGGAGGACTGACAGAGTTTGCAAAGTTTTCAACTAATTTTACAAAATTTTCATTTACTACTTCTCCATAATTGCGATATAATTTACCAATCAATGTTAAGTCAGTTGCTGCGGTGTCAATTGCACCATCTGCAATGCTGACCAACACAGTTCCGTTTGTTTTATTAATAGTTGTGCTCATTTAACTTCCTAGGACCATATATTTTCTTTTGGGAATACAAGATATTTATCGTTTGCATCAGGTGGCTCGTAACTTACTACGTTATTAACAAATCGTGTATTGCTATTATCAAATGTAGTCAGTTGGGCAGATTCCAATGGCTCTACAATGGAATATTCTGGTACTGTGTTGCCTGCGCTAAAATCAATAGTAGGATCGTATTCTAACAAATAGCCACCATACTTAAACCCATTGCGTACCGATACAGTATTGCTTAATTCAAGTTCTTGCTGAAATTCCAATAACCAAATGTCATTGTCGATATCTTTAACAATTTTCCAAACACCTGCACGTTGGTTTATTACACTTGGATCAGAAAACTTTTCAGAATAGCCTGGCACATTTTCTTGATTACTGTATCCATTTACATCATAGCCAGCTGCATCGTCGTAAAAATCTAATGTACGAGTCCAGCCGTCGTTTGGTTCGTTATATAGTAAATAATTTTCTTGAGTTGCAAATATTACAGTTTTGTTTTCATAAGAAAGTACTATTCCATCTAGGCCACCCAACTGGTCAATATAGGATGTACTACGTCCGTGTATTTGATTAAATGGTATGTTAAGTGCAAAATCTACTTCAACTGTTGCGCCGCCATTAGCAAATTCAATCGTAGCGTCAAACGTAGTTTCGGCACTAGGTAGATATTCGCCGGTGTCTGTATCATAAGATTTGCTGAGATTGTTATCCCAAATATATCTATCAGCTTCAAAGCTGATTAGCTTTTGGTCCAGATCTGTTCTGCGTTTTAAATTAAACAGTATTTTATCACCTGTACCAGGTTTTACATATGCTAATACTGCCACAGGTTTCCACCCAATGATACTACCATCGGTTTGTCTATTACTCATCCATTTTGGCAATACTTCTCTTACACTTAGTCCGATTTCGTTTTTAAAACGATTTCGCATGTTTGTCAAGCTGTTTGGATATACAATATTATCGCCAGAGCCATCCATAGTATGGTAAGTATCATCTATTGTGACCTCTTCAGAATCAACTGTGATATTTCTATTGATTTTGTTGTTTAAATCAATACTGGCACCAACACTACCTTCAATTGTATTACCATCATCACTTAATTCGTAATAGATGACTTCGTACAATAAATTTTGATTAATGTCGTATGCTTTGCTAACTTTAGGGATACCAAATCTTAGAGTCTTGCGATAATGATTTTGACTCATGGCTTGTATATATTCACTGGCAGTACTTGCCTGTAAACCACTGATTAACAACATACGTACATCCTGAGATATTCCAAAATTTGGATCACTGCCACGATACACATCCTCGGCAGGCAAAACGTCGGTGTTACGAGTAATATTTCTGAATAGATCTTTGTCTTGTGTGCCCGGATTTGCTTTCAAATACAAACTTTCATACGGCTCAAAGGTTACCGGATCAATAGTAAGGGTAAATGTACGCTCGGCACTTATTTCTCCATTAGAGCTGCTAGCTACTACAGTAAAAGTATATTCGTTGTCAAATGTTACTGGATCTAATCTACTTCCAAGTTCTCGTGTGTTTTCATCAAATGTGGTTATTCCATTATCGAAGGTGGTGTGTTCAAAGCTAACACGACCGACAAGAAGCCCGTCATTATTTAACGTTAATCCTTGCGGAAGAGAGTTATTAAAGGGATTGGATTTTAAGGTATAATTGACAGAATAACCAATGCTATTTGTTGTTTCAATTGCTAACTCGCTAATAGAACCGGTTGATATAGTGCCCAGATTTCGAGGAGTTTTCCATACAATTGCAGCAACCAAGTCATTGACTACAGTTAGTGTAAACAACACATTGTCGCTTCTGCTCTGAGGATTGTTTTTCTTATATGCATATACTGCAAATGTATACTCAACCTGTGCTAGCTGTTGTGTGCTTATGTAACCATAAAGCCATCCAGTTTCTGAATTTAACGTCAATCCATTGGGTATCGATAGATCGCCTTGGTCAAACAAATCAGTATCAAATCCACTGCCTGCAACATCATCAAAGCCTGCGCCGGCTGGGCTACTAATACCAAATTCCACTTCGTCGTTGTCGAAGTCGATGCCCTTGAATTGATATGCAAAATAGTTATCGTGTTCGTATATTCCTAAATCACCTGGCTCAGTGATCAGCAACGGTACATGTTTTGTAGTCATATCAGCAGTAGCAATTAACGTATCATCGCCTGTTAATTCTAGCACATCTGCAGTTAGCAAACTCTTAGCTAATACCAATAACGTATAAGACTGTTGTGCATATTCCTTGCCGTCGGTTACTTCTACTGTAAACTGATAATTTTCATTTATCCAAGATTCATTATGATCCCAGGGATATTCATTCCAGCCTTGCTCACTGGCACTCCACCCAACTGTAGCTGTGCTAGCTGTTGTAGTTACAGGAGTAGCATAACCAGATATCACACCGGTGTGTGCGTCTAGGGTAATACCCGGCGGCAGTTTGCCGGCACTAATGACGTAAGTCAATGGTTCGTTATCCAGGTCTTGTGCTTTAATTGTGGTACTAAAAAACGTACCATCGAATATTGTGCCCAATGATTGTGATTTGGTTTCAATAGTAGGAGCATCTTGCCCAGTTACTGTAATACTAAATGTACGATCTGTAATTTGACCAGTAGTACTGCTAGTGACACGACAACAAAATGTACTAGTTACATCTTGGTCTACACTACTAGGCACTCCGCGGATTTCATATATAATTTTAGGGCGCCCGCTGATAGAACCGTCGAACTCGTTCATAACTAATCCTGGCGGCATATACCCAGCAATAACTATATATTCGAGGTCACCGCCATCGGGGTCAAATGCTTCTATTTCAAGATTATAAAAAACACCTTCTTCAATTGTGCCTAAATTGCCAGGTGCTGTTTCCCACACTGGTTTGCCCATCGCGAATTCCCTTTATTTTAATTATTTATCGCAATTTAAGGAGTTCACTCGGTGAATATTTTTTTTCGGTTGCCAGGATAACTACTTGGACAAAATTCACATTGCGGAATATGTTCAAACAATGGATCAGCAGCCGAGAAATCTTTTTCTACAGATTCGAGTGTTATTGGCTGATATTGATTTAAAAGATTTTTCTGTTGGTCGGTGATTTGCAAAAGTTCGCTTTTCTGTTCAATCATGTATGGTAATGTTACCATAACTCCGCATTTGTATAAACAGCCTTTCCAAAAATGAAAGCTGTGTTTCATATCACAAATATTGTGTGCTTGCTGAGGGTCGCTGTTGTGTAATTTGTATTTGCCTTGCTCACTATCATAATGTAATGCTGCTGGCCTAAAGTAGTATGTATACTCGAGTATTATTTTGTTTCCAGACTCGCTCTTGAATACATCGTGACCACCAACTGGTATTATACGCTGCGAATCTACTAATTCTAAATTTCCAAATTTTTCAACTATACTGGATTTTATCTTTTCGACCCAATTCTCGTTGTGTATGCTTACATAAACAGTAACTGAATGATCAACGATTGCTTGTTGTAGGTGTGGTTTAATTTTATCAATCAAAAGACCATTGGTAGTAATTTCAATCTCGCTTTCATACCACCACTGTGACACGTCTGAAATCATTTTATGCAGATTTGGATGCAACAAAGGTTCGCCACCGAGAAACGCAATACGATCTATTGTTACTTCGAGGGACCATTTTCTATAGGTATCTCTGTATGCTTCCCAATCAGCCGAGCCAGATATGTTGTGATTATTAAATCTATTACAGCCACTACAGGTTAGGTTACAATGATTAGTAATATAAAACTCAGCATATGAAATGTGTCGTAGCCCCGATCGTTTCAATGACCATTTCCACTCCGGTGGCTCTGTTAAATAATCTGCCAGCGGCTTCTCTGAATCAGCCATTGCTTGTGTTGTTGTCTGTAATCATTCTACTTTCCATTTGTTCTTTAACATCTAACACTTTTTCGTGCTTAACCATGTCAATGATAATATTGGTAACATCAATGTCACGCTGTATCCAGAACATTTTTTCTTGTAGTTTTTTCAATTCTTTTTCATAATAAGCAAGTTCGCCTTCTTTGCGAACTTTGCTTTCAATAACGTCTGCTAATAATATTAGTTTTGGTTCATCGTTCATTTGTTGCAAATATTCCTTGAAAAATTTACCAGGTGTCTGTTGACCAAGCGATTCGCTTCCAGATATTTGCAACACCATCATATGTAGCAGTACAATAATAAATGTAACTACTATCAAATGCAATTAATCCTGCTGCATCTCCGTTTACGCCAATACTACTTAATGGCACTGAATGGCTTTGTAATGCGCTGTCTGCTAAGGTACCCTGTGCTGCTGTAGCTGCATCTGTGATTCCATAACCTGCTAGTGTAGTTGGTGTTGTAGTTAAGTCGCTAAATGCAACAGATGTTAGATAACTTTGCAGATCTGATATCTGACTTTCGGTGATACTTAATGCACCTTGGTGCGCTGTTACGTCCGATTCAGTTACAGTATAATCTGTTATGTAACCTGCTGTACTGTGATCACCCCAACTGTATGCAGTATCCCAGTTTGCACTATTATCAGTTACTACACTGTATGTTCCAGCGCCGTCGGTTGCCATAATACCGGCACTAGAAAAGTCTCCATCAACAACAACATCGGCATGCGAAGTTTCTGCTGTTAAGTATGTACCTAAATCACTGATTTGCGATTCAGTGATACTTAATGCTGCCTGATGTTGCGTTACTGAAGTTTGTGTAATGTTTGCATCTGGTACGTTAGCCCAAGTAACACTTGCTGTTAGGTCGTTAGCTTCTGATTGATTTAGTAAATTACTAAAGTCTACAGTAAATGATGTAGCATCGTCTCTTGTAAATGTTGCAATGCCTGTTCCGCTATCTAATGTACCTGTTGTCAGTCTTGCTAAGTTAGTATCGTCCAATAATGCACTAAAATCAACGGTAAATGTAGTTGCATCATCTCTAGAAAATGTTGCAATACCAGTAACATTATCTACTGTACCGCTTGCAATACGTGCTAGGTTTGTATCATCTAAGTATAAACTCAAGTCAATGTCAGTGGTATTGCCTGCTTCGTCTACATAACTTAGTGTGTTTGTTGCAATAGAAATACTGGTTAGTGTCTCGACGATTCCTGATGCGCTAAGTGCAATTTTTTTCCATACTTGTGTGCTACCATCGTAATCGGCTGTGCAATAGTATACATAATTGTCATCAAGTGCTACATCACCTTGACGGTCAGTGGAAGTTCCGGTTAATGTAGTTGGTGCAGTTCCGTATGGTCCTGACATTCTACCATTGGTTTTTGTAACAACAGTTCCGCTAAGATCTGGAAAGTTGATCAGTCGCTGTGAAGTAAGTGTCTCAGTGTTAATTCTAGCAGAAACTACTCCATTGTTAATA
>Ga0213869_10002520_pt1 | contig 12641 bp, 9 predicted proteins | sample PICome_10_FD_160083 | JGI IMG/M metagenome (GOLD analysis project Ga0213869, IMG submission 160083) | Coastal seawater microbial communities near Pivers Island, North Carolina, United States - PICO132 | ecosystem: Environmental > Aquatic > Marine > Coastal | place: USA: North Carolina...
TATATTGATTATGAATCACCATATCATCCTGTTGTCGGCGAATCAGGAATGGTTGTCTCTCAAAATTATCTATCATCGGACATTGGAATCCAGATTTTAAATCAAGGCGGAAATGCTATTGATGCAGCTGTAGCTGTTGGATTTTCATTGGCAGTAACTCTTCCAAGAGCCGGTAATCTAGGAGGTGGTGGATTTATGCTGGTTTATATTAAGGAAAGAGATGAGATTTTTTATATAGACTATAGAAGTAGCTCACCTCTTAATTCAAACCTGGAAGAATTATTCAATATTATTAATACATCAGATAAGCCATTTAAGACTATTCCAAAAAACTTTGATGATAATAAATTTGATATTTTAGATATTGGTTATAAAGCATCTGCAATTCCTGGAACTGTTGCAGGTCTTCTAGAAGCTCATGCAAATTTTGGAAAACTTGAACTTAATCAAATACTAGATCCAGTTATTAAGCTTGCTAACGAAGGTATAAGAGTTACCTATGATCTTCATAAGGCAATTGAAAGTACACCTAGATTAAGTTTTGATCAGGAATCTAAAAATATATATTTTAAAGATAACCTCCCAATTAAAGAAAACTCTATCTTAAAGCTAAATGATTTAGCGAATACGATTTTTCTTATATCCAAAAATGGTCGTGATGGTTTTTATAAGGGAGTGACAGCAAAAAAAATTGTTAAAGCTATGAATACCAACGGAGGTTTCTTTACATTAAAAGACTTGGAATCTTATCGTCCATATATTAGAGCACCTATAGCTACAAATTATCGTAATAATAAAGTTTTTACAGCTGGGCCTCCATCTGGTGGTGGTATAACTCTTTTGACATCCCTTAATATATTAAATCAATTTAATCTCAAAAATTTAAAAAGTAATTCATTACCTACATATCATCTTCTTTCTGAAGCCATAAGAAGAGGGCATAACAATAGATCGAGTGAAGTTGGAGATCCATTATTCTATGACGTTCCCACTAATGAATTGCTGTCTACAAAGAGAATAAAAGAATTAAAAAAAACAATTAATCTAAATAAAGCTAGTAAAGCTTCAGTTATTAAGCCCTTATCAGTTATCAATGAAAGTAGAGATACTACACATTATTCCATTATTGACTCTGAAGGGAATGCAGTTTCAAACACATACACCCTTGGCGCATCCTTTGGATCAGGTGTAACAATTCCTGGAACTGGCATTCTGTTAAATAATCAAATGAATAATTTAATGTATAAATCAGGTGATGTCTCTCAGGAAGGGAGGGGTGTAAGTATTGGTAATAGATTTAAACCAGGTAAAAGGCCTATGAGCACAATGGCTCCTGTTATGATATTTAATCAAAAGAATGAATTAACTTTAATTACAGGTTCTCCTGGAGGTTCATATATACCAGCAGCTATTTTAAGGGTTATTACTGGTGTCATTGATTTTGATTTATCTATCGGAGACGCAACAATGCTCCCAAGAGTTCATAAAGATTGGCCATATATCGGTATTGATTATGAAAAAACTTTGAGCTCAGATATTGTTTATGGACTTAAAAAAATGGGCCATAAAACAGTTTCAAATAAAACCATGGGTAGCACTCAAAGCATTCATATTATAAATGGAATTAGATATGGTTATGCAGATTTAAGAAGACCAAATGCATCAGTTTCGGTTCAAATAAATTAATTAGTTTATATTTTACTTTTGAGCAATGCCCCAATAATTATATCCAGCAAATTTGGGGGTACTTGGAAGATACATCTCTTCAATAGATAAAATTTTAAATCCACTGGAACTAATAAGATTAGGAATATCTCTATCTAAATTGCATCCGCCGGCTATCTTGCCCCAAACCGGATTAATTCTTTTCTGCCACTTTGCAACACTTTTATCAGGAGCCAGACCGTGCTCACAAAAAATTAATCTACCATCAGGCTTCAGCACTCTCAACATTTCATAGTTTGCTTTTAATACTTCCGGTATGGTGCACATAGAATAAGTTATTAATACAGTATCAATAGAATTATTTGGCAGAGGAATATCCTCAGCTCCACAAAGTAAAAATTCTATTGAAATATTTTTTTTGACTGCCATTTTTTTAGCAATTTTGATTAATTCTGAAGATGGATCTAATCCATAAATTTTATCTATCTTAGATAGGTCATAAAAAGGAATATTCAAGCCCGACCCAATACCAATATCTAAAATTTTACCTTTAGCCAAAGGAACAACTTTTTTTCTCTGGTAGCTTATGGGCTTTGAACCGCAGGTGCAATTTAAAACTTTTGGAAGTATGTATTTATCATATAAGCTCAAAATTAGTTTTCAATATTTTCATGAAGTGGCATTGCAGCTGTATTAAAACCAGCATCTACGTAAGTTATTTCTCCAGTAACTCCGCTAGCATAATCTGAACACAAGAAAGCAGCTACATTTCCAACCTCTTCGGTAGTTACAGTTCTTCCTAAAGGTGCTCTTGATGCGTGTTGTGACAACATTTTTCTAAAGTTTTTTACTCCAGATGCTGCTAATGTTTTAATTGGCCCAGCTGATATAGCATTAACCCTTACACTATCAGACCCCATGGACGCTGCAAGAAATCTTGTATTTGCTTCAAGACTAGCCTTTGCTAACCCCATGACATTATAGTTAGGTAAAGTTTGAATCGCACCTAAGTAAGTTAGAGTTAATAGAGCAGAATTATTATTTAGCATAGGCTTTGCAGCTTTTGCTAAAGCTGTAAAACTATATGAGCTAACATCATGCGCAATTCTAAAGCCTTCACGTGTTGTAACATCAACGAAGTTTCCTTCTAACTGATCTCCTGGAGCAAAACCTATAGAGTGAACAAAGCCATCAAAATTTTTCCAATATTTACTTAGCTCTTTAAAAGAATTATGTATCGATTCATCAGACGAGACATCACATTCAATTAAAATTTCAGATCCATACTCACTTGCAAGAGGCTCAAGATTTTTAAGAAGTCTTTCGTTCTGATATGTAAATGCAAGTTCAGCGCCTTCTCTGCACATAGCAGAAGCAATACCAGATGCGATTGAATATTTATTTGCCAAACCTGTAATTAAAATTTTTTTATCTTTAAGTAACATTATTTTTTTCCTTAATTTATCTAATTGTAAAAGAAAATATTGCCTGAGGCAGTTTTTTATATTGTTTGATTAAATCATTGTACAATTTAAATATGAATTTATTATCTTTTAAAATTTTAAAATTAAAAATAAAACGTAAATTGCTATCAATATTTTCTAAAATATTTATTAAAATATTGAACTTTTACATTAAATTTAAGACTCCATAAAAAATAATCAATTTTTTTTCATTTAGGTGTTGACATTATTTATAAGTGGCGTATATTTAATAGACCAGATTGATTCCGACTAACAAACAACTGCAGACGGGAGTTAGAGAGAGTCAAGAAGGAAGAGCCCATAGGGTGAAAGCGTTTGTAAGAGTCGACGATAAAAAAGAGCTTACAAACCCACCAAGAATTCAAGAGAAAGAATTCAAGGAGCCAGAGAGAATCTCACTCAGGACCCCTAAGGAACTCGAACTAAAGAAACAGAGCAAGTCTCTGTTTTTTTTCGTCTAAAATTTACCCTAAAAATTTAATCATCACTCCAGCAGCAACTGCAGAGCCTATTACACCAGCTATATTTGGTCCCATCGCATGCATTAATAAATGATTTTGTGAGTTATATTGTAAACCGACTTTATTAACCACTCTTGCAGCCATTGGAACAGCAGATACACCGGCAGCACCTATTAGTGGATTAATTTTTGTTTTACTAAAAATATTTATTAATTTTGCAACGATCACTCCAGTAGCTGTTCCTATTGCAAAAGCAATCATACCTAGTATAAGAATGCCTAATGTTTCAGGAGTTAAAAACTTCTCAGCAGCCAATTTCGATCCCACCGATAAACCAAGAAAAATTGTTACTATATTTATTAATGAATTTTGCGCAACATCACTCAATCTATCGACGACCAAGGATTCTTTCATAAGATTTCCAAGACAAAGCATTCCCAATAGAGGTGCTGCGCTAGGAAGCAATAAACCAACTAATAAGAAGAGCATTATAGGAAAAATAATTTTTTCTTTTTGAGATACATTTCTTAATTGAATCATTTGAATAGTTCTTTCAGAATCTGAAGTCAAGGCTTTCATAATTGGAGGTTGGATCAATGGAACTAATGCCATGTAAGAGTATGCAGCTACTGCAATTGGCCCTAATAATTCTGGAGCAAGTATAGATGATACATATATTGCTGTAGGCCCATCAGCTCCTCCAATTATTCCTGTAGCAGCAGCTTGTTTAAGAGTGAAATCTATCAATCCATAATAATCTAGTAACAAAGCTCCCATAACGGTAGCAAAAATTCCAAATTGTGCAGCAGCACCAAGAATTAAAGTCTTAGGGTTTGCAAGTAGTGGTCCAAAATCAGTCATAGCACCAACACCCATAAAAATTAACAATGGAGCAATCCCTGATCCAATAGCAACTTCATAGAACACATATAAAATTCCTGGGGTGTATCCCATGCCTTGAGCAACATCATTGATTGATTTTAATTCTAAGTAAGACGCACTTTTTAGCAAAACAGATAAATCATTACCATTTCCAAAATAAGTAGCAATAATCTGATTGATTTCAGAAATATTATTTTCATAAATAAGTTTTTCAATAGGGCTCATTGATAAACCTATTTCAGGAATATTAGTTAATAATGCACCAAAGCCTATTGGTAAAAGTAGTAAAGGTTCAAATTTTTTATTAATTGCTAGATATAGAAGCAATAGACCCACTACCAACATTATGGATTGACCAAGGGATATACTAAAAATTCCTAAGGTTGAAAAAAACTCAATTAAGCTCATCAATTCACAACCTCAAAAAGTGGCTCTCCAGCTTGGACCTTATCACCATTTTTTACAAATATTTTTTTTATTGTTCCATTTACTGGAGTCTTAATGGTTGTTTCCATTTTCATTGCCTCAAGAACTATTACTGTATCATCTTCTTTTATGCTTGAGCCCTCTGAGTATTCTATGCTGAATATATTGCCCCCAAGAGGAGCATTAACAGTAGTTCCATCAACATTTTTACTAATTTCATTTCTTTTTACAGGTAATATCTCGTTATTACCTATAATTTCTGGACTTTCAGTTTTAGAGTACTTAACCAAATAACTTGAATCGTCAATTTCGACATTATAATAACCTTCTTTATCTTCAATAAGCTTGGTTGGTGATTTTTCAAAAAAGTCTTGGTTGTCCTTATTTTCTAAAAATTGAAATCCAATTTCTGGGAAGAGGGTATAAGTAAGTATATTTTCTTCACTTGTCTCAATATCAAGATTTTTATCTTTAAGTAAATTAATGAATTTCTCTTTAGTATTTTTATATTCATTAGCATCAATCATATCAGCTGGTCTGCAAGTAATAGGAGCACTTCCTCTCAAAACCTTTTCTTGAAGACTTTTATCAACTTGTGATGGTGTTTTTCCATATTCACCTTTTAATAAGGCAGCAGTTTCTTTTGTAATTACTTTATATCTTTCATTATTAATAACATTGATCACCGCTTGGGTGCCAACAATCTGGGATGTTGGAGTAACTAAGGGGATAAAACCTAGATCAGATCTTACATTTGGAATCTCATCAATAACATCATCAAATTTATCTAATGCATTTTGTTCTTTAAGTTGATTTTCAAGATTTGTTAACATACCACCTGGTACCTGTGAAGTTATTATCCTTGCATCTACACCTTTTAACGAACCTTCAAAGTCAGAATATTTTTTTCTTACTTCCCTGAAATGTTTTGCAATTGGAGCTAGCTTGCCTAGATTTATTTCTGTTTCATATTCAGTATTATTAAGAATACCCACAACTGTCTCTGTTGCTGAATGGCCGTAAGTCATACTCATAGAAGATATAGATGTATCTACATTATCTAGACCGGCTTCTATACACTTAATTGCAGTCGTTGTGCTCATTCCAGTTGTGGCATGGCTATGTAAATGAATAGGTATATGTATTTCTTCTTTTAATCTTGATACAAGCTCAAACCCTACATAGGGATCTAATAATCCAGCCATATCCTTAATTGCTAGAGAATGGCAACCACTGTCTTGAAGTCTTAGGCTTAGATCAACCCAAGTTTGAAGATCATGAACTGGACTAGTTGTATACGAAATAGTTCCTTGAGCATGCCCGTCATTCTCAATTGTTGCTTTAATTGCTGTTTCCATATTCCTTGGATCATTTAAAGCATCAAAAATTCTAAAGACATCAACACCATTCGTTTTAGATTTTTCTATAAATTTATAAACTATTTCATCTGAATAATGCTTATAACCTAGTAAATTTTGACCTCTAAGTAGCATTTGTTGCGGAGTATTAGGCATTTTGCTTTTGATATTTCTTATCCTTTCCCATGGGTCTTCTCCAAGATATCTAATACAAGAATCAAAGATGGCCCCTCCCCATGATTCAACTGACCAAAACCCAATAGAATCTAGCTCCTTTAGACTTTGCTCCATGTCCTCATATCTAAGCCTGGTAGCAAGCAGGGATTGATGAGCATCTCTAAGAACAACCTCAGTTATACCAATTTTCTTTTTACTCATTAAATATTCTCTTATTTACAATGTTTATTATTTCTTTATGACTATTTGATATTTTGCCAACAGAAATGCTGGTATTTTTATTTTCATCAATATTTTCTGTTAAATCATCTTTAAATATAGCTGCTGAGGTATTAATCAGAATGATTAAAATTGAAAGGAATATTAAAACAGTAACCATGCCGGTTAACATCAAATCAATCCCTGAAATAATTAATTCATTCATAATCGCAGCTATTTTATATCTTTTTAAAAAAGAAAGGTTTGTACTGAATAACAAATTTTCTTTTTATATTAATGAAAATATTATACAATAAATTATAAAATTAATAAATATTGTAAATAATTTACATAAACACTCATAATGAAAATAGCAATTAATGGATTTGGAAGAATTGGTAAAAACATAACAAGGCATTTAATTGATGCTGGTTATTTAGCTGGACAGGGCGGTGACTTGGAGTTGGTTGCTATAAATGATCTTGGTGATATTAAATCAAATGCACATTTGCTTAAATATGATTCAATTCATGGGCCTATAGATAATGATATTAGTTATGAGAATAACGAGATTTTAATTGATAGTTCTTCGGTAAAATTTTTCTCTGAAAGAGACCCATCACAATTACCTTGGAATGATTTAGATATTGATATTGTTTTTGAGTGCACTGGTTTTTTTACCTCTAAAGAAAAAGCTTCAAGTCATCTTACTGCTGGAGCAAAAAAAGTTTTAATATCTGCACCAGCTCAAGATCCTGATAAAACTATAGTTTATGGAGTTAATCATAGTGAGTTACAGGAAGATGATTTAATAATTTCAAATGCATCTTGTACCACAAACTGCCTAGCTCCTCTTGCTAAAGTTATAAATGATAAATTTGGTATTAAAAGCGGATTGGTTAATACAGTACATGCTAGCACTAATGATCAAAGTCTATTGGATGTCGCTCATTCGGACTTATATAGAGCAAGAGCCGCTTCTGCTTCTATTATTCCTTCTAAAACTGGAGCTGCAAAAGCAATTGGTTTGGTGATACCAGAACTTGATGGAAAGCTTAATGGTATGGCAACAAGAGTCCCAGTCCTAAATGTTTCAATGCTTGATTTAACTTTTGAATCTGAAAAAGATTTTGAAGTAGATGATCTTGTTAAAGCTTTAATTCAATCTTCTAAAAATGAACTTCAAGGAGTATTGTCTATCTGTGATTTACCCTTAGTTAGCTCAGATTTTAATCATAATCCTGCCTCATCAATTTTTGATTCTAATCATATATATAAAATTGGAAATCAGACCAAAATTTTGGCTTGGTACGATAATGAATGGGGTTTTTCAAAGAGAATGGTTGAATTATCACTTTATATTAAAGAAATATCTTCAGTATCTCTCAAAGAAACTGCTTAAAATCTTATTTTTAGGGTATATTCTCATTTCAAAATAAAAATTTATTTATGAGCTTTACTAGAACAAAAATTATATGCACTATTGGTCCTGCAACAGAGACAATCAGTGCCTTAAAAAAACTTCATAGAAATGGGATGAATGTCGCACGTATCAATATGTCACATGCAACTCATAAATCAGCTAAAGCAATCATAAATAGAATAAAAAAGATTAATCAAGATTCAAAACTAGAATATGGAAAAATTGGAGTTTTACTAGACACTCAAGGTCCTGAGATACGAACTGGTGATACAGAATTACCCTTAGATTTAAATATTGGTGATGAGGTAACATTAACGGTTAGAGACCAGATTGATGTCGAGACTTCGTCAATTAAGATTAATTATAAAGATTTAATTCATAGTGTTAGCAAAGGATCAAAAATATCAGTTGATAATGGCCTTATAAATTTTAAAGTTCTTTCCAAGGACGAAGAGACTTTGCTGTGCAGGGTTCTTGATGGAGGGAAGCTTGGATCGAAAAGACACGTTAACTTACCAGGAGTGAGAGTTAATCTTCCTTCCTTAACAACAAAAGACATTGAAGATATTAACTTTGGTATTACAAATGGAGTAGATTTTATTGCTCTATCTTTTGTAAGAAATAGCGAAGATCTAGAGAAACTTCAAATAATCCTTAATAAGAAAAAATCTAATGCAAAAATAATTGCAAAAATTGAAAATCAAGAAGGTTTAGATAACATACATGAAATTAGTAAAGCCTCATGGGGGGTGATGGTTGCAAGAGGTGATTTAGGTATTGAAACCAGCTTAACTGACTTACCCAATATCCAAAGAAGAATTATGTATGCTTGTGCTAAGTGGGGTAGGCGGTCTATTGTTGCTACTCATTTACTGGAGTCAATGATTGAAAACCCAACCCCTACAAGAGCTGAGGTTACAGATATTGCAAATGCTATCTATGAGGGTGCTGATGCTATTATGCTCTCTGGAGAGACAAGTGTTGGTAAATACCCTGCAGAATGCGTTACTTTTTTAAAATCTATTGCTGAGAAAACAGAAAAATTTAGAACTTTGGGTTATGAAAAAAGCTTTATGCCTAATTCTGATTGGCAGCATATTGGAGTAGCTGCAAAAAATCTTGCAGAGTCAATTAATGCTGATGGGATTATTGCTATAACAAGAACAGGAAAAACAGCAAATTATATTTCAAACTCTAAACCAAATGGTATTCCGCTATTTACCTTTACTGGAAATAAGAAAACTCTCAATCAATTATCTCTTATAGGTTCAACAGTTTCATTTTATTTATCAAATCTTTCAAACCATGAAAAGACTCTTATTAATGTATCAAAGATTCTAAAAAAGTATTATGGAAAAAATAAAAAAGATTTAAAATTTATTATGGTTTCAAGTATATTTTCAGAAGAACATTCAGAAGCAATTCAAATTATAAATATTTAATATGTTTGATTCTTTTAAAAAACTTTTTGATGTTTACAGTTATTTTTATTCCCAATAGTTTTGATAACAAATATCTATAGTTTAACTTACAAAAAATGACAAAATTAACAGAAAAAATATTTAATATTTTAAAGCTAACCATAAAAGAGAAGGGAGTCGTAACTTTTGTTGTAAGCGGAGGCTCCAGCCCAATAAAAATATTTAATGAACTTTCATTAATGGAACTTGACTGGTCAAAAGTGAATATTACATTGGTCGATGACAGATTAGTAGATAAAGATCATCAGGATTCTAATGAAAAATTAGTTTTAGAAAATTTAATGATTAATAAAGCAACTAACTCAAACTTTATATCATTGTGCAGTTCTCCAATCGAAGTGCGGAACATGAATAAACCATTTGATATTATGTTATTAGGTATGGGTGAAGACGGTCATTTTGCTTCATTATTTCCTACATTAATTAAAACCAATCCTGATTATTTTAATCCTCTATCATCATCAGAGATAATATATACGGAAGCAATGGGCAACCCTTTTCATAAAAGAGTAAGCATGAATCTATCTATGATTCTTCAATCAGATAACTTATTTTTATTAATTTCAAATAAAAAGAAGTTTGAGGTTTATGAGCAGGCAAAAAATAATAAAGATATACCTTTATATTTTTTATTAAATCAAAATAAAGCTAAAGTAAATATCACAAACCCTTAAAAGCTCTATTAATAAAAATTATGAATAGAGAGTTTATACTCTGGTTTTCTCTATATTTTTAATAATCTCATCCTTTCTATTATCAAAAACTTTTCCAAACCTTGCTTGAACTGTAGCTGATAAAATATCAATAATTGCTAAGTGAGCCAATCTAGATGTCATTGGTATGTGTAAATTATTTTCTAAATGTGTATGAATATGAAGTACTACATTTGATAATTTAGCTAATGGAGAATCCTCAGAAGTAAGAGCTATAGTTTTAACACCATTCTTTTTTGCAATCTTTGCAGTTTCAACTATTTCTGTAGTTCGTCCTGTAAATGAAATTAAAACTAAAAGATCTCCTTCTTTCATCATAGAAACAATCATTCTTTGATTAATATAGTCAGTATGAGCAACAACAGGGACTCCAAATCTAAAAAATTTATGCTGAGCATCAAGGGCAACAGGTCCTGAACCTCCCAGCCCAAAAAAAGTTATGCTATTTGCATTTGCCAACAAGTCAGTTGCTTCATCTATTGATTCCGCATTCAGGTTTTGACCGACATTAACAATAGTAGACTGAATATCTGCCATGACTCTTTTTACTACTTCTGGAGTGTCTTTATCTACATTAAATCTATCTAAGAGCTCGTTTGTATTTGTAATTTCTTGTGCAATTTGAATTTTGAAAGCTGGATAACCGTCAAAACCTAATTTTTTACAAAATCTATTTACTGTAGGCAAACTTACACCTGATTCATTAGCAAGTGAAGTTATAGATTGACTGATAACCTTTGTTGGATTATTAAGCACTGATAATGCAATCCATTTTTCAGATTTACTTAACTTTATATCACCATTTACTAGGCTATCTAATATCATTTGAACATTATATATATTTGTAATAAATTTACAATATTATAGATTCATAGTAAATATTGTATATTTTTAACATAATCTAAAGTAAAATTAACATTATAAAATTTAATTATATATATGCTACCAGAAGACAAAGATCCAATAGAAACTAGAGAATGGTTAGAAGCTATTAATAGTGTTATTGAAGAAGAGGGTATTGAAAGAGCATCCTTTTTAATGACAAAACTTGCAAAAAAACTAAATGAAGAGGGAGCAATACCATCATATAATTTAACCACTCCATTCAGAAATTCTATACCAGTAAAAGACGAAGCCCAGATGCCTGGTGATTTATTTATGGAAAGAAGAATTCGTTCTTTAATAAGATGGAATGCTCTAGCTTTGGTTTTAAGAGCTAACAAGAATGATGATGATCTTGGTGGTCATATATCTACTTTTTCATCTGCAGCAACTTTATATGATGTAGGTTTTAATTATTTTTTTAGAGGTTCTGAAGGCCAGCTTGAGGATCTAATTTATTATCAAGGCCACTCATCCCCAGGTATTTATGCTAGATCTTTTTTAGAAGGATATCTTCATGAAGAAGACTTAGATAACTTTAGAAGAGAAGTAAAAAAACCTGGTTTGTCATCTTATCCCCATCCATGGTTAATGCCACATTATTGGCAATTTCCTACAGTTTCCATGGGCCTTGGTCCAATCATGGGTATTTATCAAGCTCATATTATGAGGTACATGTCTGCAAGAGGCTTAGTACCAAGAAATGATAGAAAGGTTTGGGTATTTTGTGGTGATGGTGAAATGGATGAACCTGAATCAAAAGGAGCTATTGCTTTAGCAGGAAGAGAAAGCTTAGAAAATTTAATTTTTGTTATTAACTGTAACCTTCAAAGACTTGATGGCCCTGTAAGAGGAAATGGAAAGATTATTCAAGAGTTAGAAGGATCATTTAGAGGGGCGGGTTGGAATGTAATTAAAGTTGTTTGGGGTAGAAAATGGGATCCCATAATGGCTAAGGATAAAGAAGGAAAACTTCAAGACATTATGGATGCAGTTCTAGATGGAGAAATGCAAAACTTTAAAGCAAAAGGTGGCGCATATACTAGAGAGAACTTTTTTGCTAAAGATCCTGACGCCTTGAAAATAGTTGAAGATCTTACTGATGAAGATATTTATAAGCTCAACAGAGGAGGTCATGATCCATATAAAGTTTATGCCGCTTATCACAAGGCTGTCAATTCATTAGGAGCTCCCACAGTTATATTAGCGCTCACCACCAAGGGATATGGGGTTGGCTCTAGAGAGGCTGACAATACTACTCATCAGGTCAAAAAACTCTCATTAGATAATATAAAAGCCTTTAGAGATAAATTTAATATACCCGTCACAGATGATGAAATTGAAAATATACCCTATGTAAGGCCTCCTGAAGATTCACCAGAAATGCAGTATCTAAAGAAAACAAGGCAAAATCTTGGCGGACCAATACCCAGAAGAAGGAATAAATCGAAAGTACTTGAAGCACCTAATGAAAAAATATTTTCAAAGCTA
>Ga0213869_10002525_pt1 | contig 12622 bp, 8 predicted proteins | sample PICome_10_FD_160083 | JGI IMG/M metagenome (GOLD analysis project Ga0213869, IMG submission 160083) | Coastal seawater microbial communities near Pivers Island, North Carolina, United States - PICO132 | ecosystem: Environmental > Aquatic > Marine > Coastal | place: USA: North Carolina...
GCAATCGCCTACTTAGGTTTATCGCCCTCTTTTAGAACGAACGATACCCAGCGCTCGACATTTCTTGCTGCTCCGCTACCCCTCCCCACTGCAGCCTATGACTCTTTTCTCCGCAAATGAACTCCGCCTCGCTTACGGCCATCAAACCCTCCTCGATGGTGTCACGGTCGCAATTTCTGCCGGCGAAAAAGTTGGTCTTGTCGGGCGGAACGGATGTGGAAAAACTTCTCTTCTCAAAATCCTCGCCAATGAAAACCAAGCTGACTCAGGAGAAACCTCGGCCCGTCGCGGCCTCCGTATCGGCTACCTCCCCCAAGAGTTCGAACTCGATCCCGCCCTCTCGGTTTACGACAACATCGCCGCCGGTGCTGCCGACGTCGCCTCTGCCGTAACACGCTATGAAAATGGCGACGGTAGTGAATCCGAACTCGCCGACCTCCTCACCCTGATTGAGCACACCGATGGCTGGAACCTCGACGCTCGGATTAAAGCACTTTCAAATGCCCTCTTTACTCCGCCACTCGAATCCGAGACAGGGCCACTTTCCGGTGGTGAAAAACGTCGCGTCGCCCTGTGCAGTGCCCTTGCGTCACAACCCGATCTTCTTCTTCTTGACGAACCCACCAACCACCTCGATTCCGAATCAATCCGTTGGTTAGAAGACTTTCTCAAAACCTACACCGGCGCCGTGATCTTCGTCACCCACGACCGCTACTTCCTCAACGTCATCGCCACTCGTATCATCGAGATCTCGGATGGCAAAGCTTACTCCCATCCCGGAAACTACACCGCCTTTCTCGAGTCCAAGGCAGCTCGACAGGAAATCGCCGAGAACACCGAAAAGAAGCGCCAAAAATTTCTTAAAGATGAACTTAAATGGGTTAAAGCAGGCGTCAAAGCCCGCACCACCAAATCCCGCTCCCGCCTTGATGCATTCTACGAAGTCAAAGATCAGGATGCTCCCGTTCGCGAGGGTGAAATTGATCTCCTCATCCCTCCTCCGCCAAGACTCGGCAATACCATCGTTGATCTTGAAGAAGTCTCTATCACCTTAGGAGATCGCACCCTATTCCGTAGCATGAACCTCTCTCTCGAAGAAGGCCAATGCACCGGCATCGTGGGTAAAAACGGCGTTGGCAAATCAACCCTCCTGAAAATCTGTCTCCAACAACTTGAGCCGACCTCCGGAAAGGCCATCCTCGGGAAGCAGGTGAAAATCAACTACATCGACCAGTCCCGGATGCAGCTCGATGGCACCGGCTCTCTGCTCGATGAAATTTCGGACGGAAACGAAAAGATCGAATTTGGCGACGAAATTCTCGGCGCCCGAGCCTACCTCCGCCGCTTCCTTTTCTCCGACGAACGGATCAATGAACGCGTCGATCTCCTCTCAGGAGGTGAACGCGCCCGCCTCATGCTCGCCAAGGTTCTCAAAACCGGAGGCAACCTCATCGTTCTTGACGAGCCCACTAACGACCTAGACTTACAATCGCTCAGGATGCTCGAAGAAGCTCTTGCGGCCTTCCCTGGCACCATTCTTGTCGTCTCGCACGACCGCTACTTCCTCGACCGTATTTGTGACCAAATCGTGGCCTTCGAAGACGACGGCGTAAAAGTCAGCCCGGGCAATTTTTCATATTATCTTGAGAAACGACAAGCGCGTGAAAACGCCGCGCGAGCTCAAGCCACCGCTGCTAACCGCGCAGCTAAAAAACGGGCTTCTGAGAAAAAGGATAAACCAAGAAAGCTCACCATGGCTGAAGCCAAAGAACTCGAAACCCTAGAGGAAAGGGTCATGGAAGCCGACGAGGTTGTCACTACTCTACAAGAGAAACTTTCTTCACCCGAAGTCCAAACTGACTTCGAACGAATCCCGATCGTCATGGCAGAGCTAGAGGCCGCCAAGAAAGTGGCAGACGGACTCATCAACCGTTGGGAGTTTCTCGAAGAGGTGAAAGCGAATTCACCTATCAAATAGAAAGTCTTCAATCATCATGTTGCCTATTTCGAATCCTCGCATCGATAGATTTGAAACACTCAGATTCTAACAAGCGCCGGAACCGACAAGCGCACTTTATCTAACAGATTTTTTCTTCTTACCTAGGAATCTGGAACTGAACAGCAGTAACTAAAGGGTCCTTAAAACCAAAATAAAGTGATGCTAAAAAAGCCCCGCTCGCTTTCACGAACGGGGCTTTGAAGTTTTTTGTGTCGTTAGCGTTTAGCTCACTTCACCGCGAGCCATGCCTTTTTCCTCAAGGGCGGCTTGCGCAAGGGCAAGACGGGCGATGGGGATACGGAATGGTGAACAGGACACATAATTGAGTCCAGTGCGGTGGAAGAACTTCACGGAATCAGGATCTCCGCCGTGCTCGCCGCAGATGCCGATCTTAAGTTTCTTCTTAGTCTTGCGACCCCCTTTGACGCCCATTTCAACAAGCTGGCCCACACCTTCCTGGTCGAGACCAGCGAATGGGTTGTTGTTGAGAACTTCCGCATCCTGATAGGTTGGGAGGAAGCTGGAGGAGTCGTCACGGGACAATCCAAGGCCGGTCTGAGTGAGGTCGTTGGTTCCGAAGGAGAAGAACTCGGCGTGCTTGGCCACTTCAGCAGCGGTGATGGCAGCACGAGGAATCTCGATCATCGTTCCGACGGTGTATTTCAGCTCGCTCTTCTTGAGACCAAGCTTCTTGCGAACTTCACCTGCAGTGGAATCGATGACATCCTTCTGAAGTTCAAGCTCACGTGCGTAAGCCACGAGTGGGACCATAATCTCAGGGAGAACCTTGGTTCCCTTCTTCTGCACCTCATGAGCAGCCTCGAGGATAGCCTCAACCTGCATTGCGGTGACAGCTGGATAGCTGATGCCGAGACGGCAACCACGATGACCAAGCATTGGGTTCTCTTCGTGAAGAGCGTGAATACGCTTGGTGATGGCTGGAGCGCTCATGCCAATCTTCTTGGAGAGATCCTTCTTTTGAGCGGCATCCATCGTTCCGATGAACTCGTGAAGAGGTGGATCCAGAAGACGGATGGTGGCCGGGCGGCCTTCGAGTGACTTGAAGATGCCAATGAAGTCTTTCTTCATGAAGACCTTGATCTTCTTGAGGGCCTTGGCGCGGCCTGCGTCATCGTCAGCGAGGATCATCTCACGGACGGAGTCGATGCGATTGCCTTCAAAGAACATGTGCTCGGCGCGAGTCAGGCCAATGCCTTCAGCTCCGAACTTGATGGCCTGCTGAACCTGCTCCGGAGTATCGGAGTTGGTGCGGACACCCAGCTTACGAAGCTTGTCAGTCCAGCTCATGAGCTCCATGAACTTCTTGTAAGTCGCAGACCTCTTGGCGGCAGCCTTGTTCTCAATAAGTCCCTGGATAACCTGGGAAGGTGAAGACTTGATGCCACCCTTGTAAACGTTTCCAACGAATCCGTTGAGAGAAAGCTCGTCGCCTTCTTTCAGAGTCACGCCGTTACCGGAGAGAGTCTTCTTGGAGTAATCGATAGCCATGCCGTGAGCTCCGCAGACGCAAACCTTACCCATCTGACGGGCAACAAGAGCCGCGTGTGAAGAAGCACCACCTTCAGTAGTGAGAATTCCATCAGCAGCGATCATACCGCGAAGGTCTTCCGGAGAAGTGGCCTGGCGAACGAGGATGACTTTCTCTCCTTTTTCAGCAGCTTTGACCGAGTCTTCCCAACTGAAGTAAATCTTTCCGGAAGCAGCACCAGGACCGGCAGGAAGTCCGCTACCAACTTTTTTGGCAGCCTTCTCAGCCTTGGCGTCGAAGATCGGAGCGAGGAGATGACCGAGGTCATCAGCAGGAATACGAAGGATTGCTTCTTCCTTTTTGATGAGACGCTCTTTCACCATGTCGAGAGCGATGTTCACCGCGGCGAAACCAGTGCGCTTACCGTTACGAGTCTGTAACATCCAGAGTTTCCCCTCTTCGATGGTGAACTCGACATCCTGCACGTCGCGGAAGTGCTTCTCAAGCTTCTTACGAATCACGAGAAGTTCTTTGTGAGACTTGGGAAGGTCTTTGGCCATCTTAGCGATAGGCTTCGGTGTGCGAACACCAGCCACAACATCCTCACCCTGGGCATCGATGAGATACTCACCGTAGAATACGTTTTCGCCGGTAGCCGGATCACGGGTGAAAGCAACTCCAGTTCCGGAGGTCTTACCAGTATTACCGAAGACCATGGCCTGCACATTAACAGCAGTTCCCCATGCAGCGGGGATTCCATACTTCTGGCGGTAGACGATCGCACGATCGTTCTGCCATGAATTAAAGACAGCGTTGACAGCCCCTTTGAGCTGCTCGCGTGGGTCTTCCGGGAAATTCTTACCAGAACGTTTTTTGATGAGTGCCTTGAAAGCAGCAACCACTTCGCGGAGGTCTTTTTCCTTGAGTCCAGAATCGTCCTTCACCTTGGCCTTGGCTTTGGCTTTATCGAGAATGACTTCGTAAGGATCGTGGTGCTCGCCGGCTTCGGCTTCCACTTCCATCACAACACTTCCATACATCTGGAGGAAACGGCGGTAGGAGTCCCAAGCAAACTTAGGATTGCCGGTTTTTTTAGCGAGAGCTTCAACGACTTCGTCGTTGATACCGAGGTTAAGAATGGTGTCCATCATCCCGGGCATCGACTCACGAGCACCGGAGCGAACGGAAAGGAGGAGAGGGTTTTTAAGGTCACCAAACTTCTTGCCCATGGCTTTCTCGACCTTGGAAATATTTGCTTCGATTTCAGCATCAAGAGTCTTAGGATACTTCTTCGCGTTATCGTAGTAGTGAGTGCAGACTTCGGTGGTGATGGTGAAACCAGCAGGGACGGGGACTCCGATGCTGCTCATCTCGGCGAGGTTCGCCCCTTTCCCCCCGAGAAGAGCTTTCATCGATCCATCTCCGTCGCACTTTCCTGCGCCGAAGTAATAGACGTGTTTTGCTTTCTTGGCGGTTGTCTTTTTGGCGGCCTTTTTAGCGGCCTTTTTTTTGGTAGCCATGGTGTTTTTGTTTTGAGAATTAAACGGCAAGTTTTCCAAGTGGATTGCGGGTCAAGCCAGCCGGAAAGGGGCGCACTCTAGCAACCAAACCCTTTGTGTCAACAGTGTTGCGGGCCCCAAGTTCGGAAGAACAAAATCATAAAATCCAAGACAGCCGCTTTCCAGAAGATCTTACGATAAATCTCATCAGTATTTTGGATGACCAAACCCAATTTTTCTAAGAACAGCTAGGACGGGTTTCCGGCCTCAAGTCAGGACGTCATAATAACCTGATTTTGGCGTCCTTCGGCCTGCACCAATCCTGGAAATCTAGAACTAAATACCGTGATTTCGAAAGCTAGGAAGGATGGCTTGTCTTTTCGAAGACACTCGACAAGATTTCCCGGCATGTCGGAAGAATACGATGTCATCGTGATCGGCGGAGGAAGTGGAGGCTATGCCGCTGCAAAGAAAGCTTCGAGTCTTGGTTTCAAAGTCGCCGTTATCGATGGAGCAACGGAACTTGGTGGTCTTTGTATTTTGCGTGGCTGTATGCCCACCAAAGCGCTCCTCGAAACATCCAGCCGCATGCGTGCCATTCGAGAAGCAGGTGAGTTTGCGATTGGAGCTCAAGAACCATCAGTCGACATCGATGCCCTTCGCAATCGAAAATCGCGGCTAATTGATGATTTCCAACACTACCGTGTCAAAGGACTCGAAAACGGTGACTTTGACCTCATCCGAGGCTACGCAAAATTTATTTCGACTCACGAAGTTGAAATCGAAGGACATGGGACTCTTAAGGGAAAAGCTTTTGTTGTTGCGACGGGCTCAGTCGAAAGTATCCCAAAAATCCCGGGTCTTTCTGATTCTCCCTATTGGACCAGTGACGATATCGTCGATCTCCCACGCCTTCCTAAATCGGTAGTCGTGGTGGGAACGGGAGCGGTGGGGATGGAGTCTGCTTTTCTCTTCGAGGGCCTCGGATCCAAGGTCACCATCATTTCCCGAAGCCGACCTCTTGTTTCCGGAGTAACTCCGGCTCTTTCGGAAGCAATGGAGAAACGCTGTCAAGATCTCGGGATAGACATCATTTTTGAAAAACCATTAAACAAAGTCAGCTACCATGATTCCGGCTTTACCCTTACGATCGGAGAAGAAACCCAAATCGATTGTGACCAATTAATCATGGCCTCGGGTCGAAAGCCCAATCTCGCCCCTCTCAACCTTGTCGCTGCCGGATTCTCTGATGATCTAAAACGGCTTGAGATTAACGACTATTGCCAAACGTCAAAGCCACATATTTTTGGTGTAGGCGATGTTTCGAGCCCTTTGGCAGTCGTTCACCTCGCAGTGATGCAGGGTGAGGCCGCTGGCGAAAATATCGCCGCTTATTTAAAGAGTGCGAAGCAAACCGCAACCTGGGATGAACGACTCAATATCTTCGGAATCTTTACTGATCCTGAATTAGTCGAGCTTGGTTGGAACCAAAACGAAGCTAGCAAAAGGGGCTTTGACCCGGTCACAGCCACCTATCGTTACGATGATCAAGGAAAAGGCGAAATTGTCGGAGAGAAGCATGGCCTTGTTTCGATCACGGCCGATCGAAAAACTGGCAAAATCCTTGGCGCAGCCGGAGTTGGACCACACGTCATCGACTACGCGCACACCATGATGGTAGCGCTTCACCAAAATCTAACCGTCGCCGAATTCCTTGAAATCCCCTCCTACCACCCGACATTAGGAGAAATCTGGACCTATGTGGCCGAGGAATTAATAGAAGAGCTCTAACTTAAGAGTTTGTCCTTGAACTTTTGGCTCCGAATATCATCCAAGTTCGATGAAAACGTCGTTGTTTTTTATTTTAGTTGGCATTTTAGGATTCTCATCCTGTTCGCTTACTCCTCCGCCCCCGGCAACCGGCTGACAGTTTAACCCGGAAAACGCCCTGAGTTCAGGGCGCTAAGACCCTCATATTGACCCTGAAGGACAATCCCGGCCTTTTTTTGTCCGATTAGCTGTATTCCTCAAAAAAGATTTGCATTCATTGCGGGCTTCCCGTAGTTCCTCCGCCCCGCCAACCCACTTTAAGACCATGGATATCATCAGCAAGATCGAGAAAGAGCAAATGAAGTCAGACGTTACCGACTTCAATGTCGGTGATACCGTCAAGGTCCACAATCGCGTGGTCGAAGGTGGCAAAGAGCGTATCCAGATGTTCCAAGGCATTGTCTTGGCCAAGTCTGGAAGCGGCCTAAACACTGCTTTCACGGTCCGTAAGATCTCATACGGGACAGGGGTTGAGCGTGTTTATTGCGTCCACAGCCCACGAATTGAAAAGGTTGAGGTGATCTCACGCGGCAAAGTTCGTCGTGCAAAGCTTCATTATCTCCGTGATCGAGTGGGCAAGCGCGCCATCCAGGTGAAGTCAGCAGACTGATTAAAAGTAAACACTCAAGCTCCTTAAGCCGCGGTTAGAGTTTTCTCGCTGCGGTTTTTTTGCGCTTCACCTGGGCGCTCTCGTTTCCCACTCTTACCTCCTGTGCGAATCCACTGGGCATTTGTCGTTCTAGCAGTGATCGGGACCATCCTCCTCACGTGGTATCTGCGTACTAAAAGCATGGATTTCCTGACCCCCTCAGGTGTGGAAATCGTAGAATCCGAAGATTCTTCGGATTTCATCGACCTATCTGTAGTGCTTCAGCCGGAAATCAAAGATCAGCCGAATATCAACAGTCCCATCCAGCAACCTGAAACCTCGGATAAAATTACACCGCCAAAGATAAAAGAAATCACCGAATTTGAACTGGGTGATTTAGTCTCTAGGCCAGGACTAGACGCCTACCGGGAGTTCGCCCGTGGAGAATCGCCCGACCGGCTTTTTGAACTTTCATCTGCACTCCGAACACGAGGTGAATTCCAACGCGCCCTCTTGGCCTTTGAAAGAGTCATCGATACAAGTAAAGCTGACCCCAACTCCCGAGCCGAAGCGGCACAAGGAATCTCTGCTCTTACAAAGAACTTACCCAATTGGAACATCGATCCCAGCAACGAAAAAATTCTCAATCTACACCTTGAGATGGCTCATAAGCCATCTGATCATTTGGAAGAAGTTCTTCAAGAGCTTGCAACCCGAATTCGTGAATCTTCAAGTGACCAGCTCAAGATCATCCCGACAATCAACAATAGTGACAATCCCGATGCCCCCACTAATAACTCTATCGCCCTTTGGCTTTCAGCCTCCGGTAATAACACAACTTCGTCTGCAGTCATTACCCTTCGACTTGCAAGAAACGATAAAGAACATCTCGAAGCAATATCGTTGGCGGTCTTCAAGGTAATTCGTAATCACCTTACCCAACTAGGCTACCCACCAGCCTCCGAAGACCTCATAAAGGGAGGGGATTATCTTTCCCGGCAAATCACTCGCTTGATGTGGCGGGATTTTGCGCAATCACTTCATCAACCACAAAACGCTCCCGATGCCGCTAGAGAATACCCTGATGAGTCAGCCGATTTGAATTCGGACTAAGTTCACTGCGAAAATTAATTCATATCCCTCCCCCGTAGCCATGATTAAACTGCTCATCACCGCCGCCTTATCGCTCTTCTTGACTGCGATTGCCCAAGAAACTTCCCCTGCAAAGCCTAAAAGCCCTGAAAAACCAAAAATCGAGCGTCTAAACAATGAAGAGGTAAAGATTGGAAAAATCCACCTTCATCAAAAGAAGCGGGAACTCAGTTTCAAAGGTGGGATCAACATGACAAAAGGCCTCATCGAATACTTTTTGGCTACCACGAAGAGCGATAAGGTCCACGAAACCCTAATTCTAACTGATGCTTCGCCGACAAACATAAATATCGCGATGAAGCTTCTCGGCATCAAAGAATCAAAGGAACTCTTCGAGATTTTTGATGAAGAAACCTGGAAGCCAACCGGCAAATTCCCGGCTGTTTCGCCAGAAACCCATGCAGCATCGCTGGTCAACATTTTCGTGGAATGGGGCAAAGGAGCAAAGAAAAAGAGGGTTCCTGCCAACGAACTTATTCACCATATCAACTGGCCCAAGAAGGCACCAACCCCAAAGCCTAACGAAGAATTCGAGACCAATGAAGCAACCTTGAGCGTTATGGAGGAGGGCCCCTGGCTCTCAACTGGATCTTACATGCACGAAGGACGATTTAAGGCTGAAATTGGCGGAATTATCTTCGGGATCTACACAAATGAACAAGCAATCGTAAACTTTTTTGGTAAAGATCGCCTTTTAGGTGACGTTTGGATACCAAACGAAAAGAATGTTCCAGAAGAAGGGACAGTTGTCACCGTCGTCGTTAAACCTCATACTCCGAAAAAATGAAGAAGCTCCTGATTTCCTCAATTATCGCTACCTCCAGCCTTAGCTCGATTGCACAAGATAAGGCTCCACTCAAAGGGGCTCATCTTTCGATTAAGCTTGAAACTCAAGAAGTCATCAAGAAAGGGAACAAATTCATTATTAGTCAGCAAAACAAAGAAGGCTACTGGGGTGACCCCGACCTCCCGGCCTTTACTGGCTTTGCGATCAAGTGCCTCCTTCTCGATCCTTCATCCGACCTCAAGGGACCCGTGCCTGCGCCCGTCAAAAAGGGGATCGAATGGCTTTTGTCCCAACAAAAAGAGGACGGTGGAATCTATGGCCGCGGAATGGCCACCTATTCAACCTCTGCGTCTATTATGGCTCTCTGGATTGCCGGACCCGAAAAATATAAAGATCAAATTATTAATGCTCGCAATTTCTTGATCAATCACCAGACCGATTGGGGAGTTAAAGGCGAAAATGATACCAAATTCGACGGCGGAATAGGCTACGGCGGCTCACGTGCCCACTCTGACCTCTCAAACACTCACCGCGCTCTTGAAGCTCTCTACACCACTCGCGCCCTTGCCACCGACTCCGGTGACAAGAAGGCCATGGAGCTCGACTGGGAAGCCGCCCTCAAGTTTGTCTCCCGCTGCCAGAATCTTCAAGCCACCAACAAAGGGGAAAAAACCGGTAACGATGGAAGCTTTGTTTACTACCCTGGAAACTCAAAAGCTGGGGAAGCGGTGGATAGCAAAACTGGACGCGTAGCCCTTCGCGGCTATGGCTCCATGTCATACTCCGGACTCCTTTCGCTTGTTTACTCGGACCTAGACGAAAGCGATCAGAGAGTGAAAGCCGTAATCAACTGGCTCTCCGATAACTATACTCTGCAAGAGAATCCAGGCCTTGGGGGGCAAGGACTCTACTACTACTACCATGCCATGGCCAAGAGCCTCGTGGCGGCTAACAAGCCAATCCTAGAGGGGAAAGACGGTCTGAAAATTGACTGGCGTTCTGAGCTAGCTGCCACCGTCATCAACGGACAGCGCGAGGACGGTTCATGGATTAATACAGAAGCCAGCCGGTGGATGGAAAACGACCCCGTTCTCGTCACCAGCTATGCGGTAATGACTCTTGAGCAAATTCATTCTTCGTTGAACTAGATCCTTCAATCAAATCCCCAACAAATTCTGCTGATCGGAAAATTCTCAGTAGACGCATCGATGGGATTTTCGTCGTTTCTGATTCAATATTAGGTCGCCTAATATTTCGCTTCACTCTTTTCTCTTCCTAGGAATACCCGCTTAGGTTCACCTTAAAATAGGCTCCCTTGGTCTCCTTCATTATCATTGCGGGCCGGAGCATTTGGAGTTTTCAATCCTTCCTGTCGAATTCCAAGGGTGGCGATTTCATAAACCACCCTTTTGCGACCCTTCCCGATTGAAACCTCAGTCCTCGCAATTTTCGTTCCTAATAACTGCTCCATCATTTGGACCTCCATTCGCACTGCGTTGGGATACTCCTTATAAATCTTCTTCAGCGGATTATGAAATTCCTCAATTCGAAAACCGGTCTCTGCATCGTAGTGGCACTTGCTAAACCAACCCGACTTATCACGGACGTCAGCCAGCCGGGTTGCTTTTTCGACCAACGATTTCCCAGCCCTAACCTTTGGTTGCCATTGCTCTCTCAGGACCTGGAAGTGATGAAATAGAAGCTTTTCGGGTGCCGAGTCACCATAAAGTTGTTTCACTCCCTCTAAAACCGCGAGCGTCAGGCCAACTCCAGCTTCCGGAAAAAGAGCATTACATTTCGGAGTCAACCGATAGAGCTTTTCAGGGCGTCCTACTTCTTTTTTCGCTCGCGGAATCCGCCATTCTTCCAAAAAACCTAGCTCCGCTAACTTCAAACAATGCTGTTTCACTCCCATATAGCTCATTTTGAGCTCCCTAGATAAATCCGAGACCGGCATTCCTTCGGAGACTTTGATAGCCTCCAGAATAGCCGCCCAAGACGCACGCATCGTCTCTCTATGTGCACCAAAAAACATTAGGTATACCGTAAAATAGGCTCCGACCTTGAATTCGGGAATCTTAATTTTAAGATCTTCACAGTTAAGTTCGTATCAAAACCTCCAACTTTCTATGAAAAAGCTTCTCACCTTTACTGCCGGACTCACGCTCGCCCTCTCAGGAGCGGATCGTCCTAACATCCTTTTTATCTTTTCAGATGATCACGCCCCAAATGCCATTTCATGCTATCCAGGCGGACTCTTCGACGAAATCGCCCCTACCAAAGGCATAGACCGTATCGCTAGCGAAGGAATGCGCTTTGACCGGTCCTACTGCACCAATGCTATCTGCGGACCTTCGCGTGCCTCTATTCTCACAGGAAAACACAGCCACCTAAACGGCTTTATCGATAATAATTCTTCCTACTTTGACGGACTCCAAACCACTTTCCCCGATCTTCTCCGCGAGGCCGGTTACACCACCGCCATGATCGGCAAATGGCATCTCCATTCGAACCCTATCGGCTTCGACTATTGGGAAATCTTGCCCGGACAAGGAGCTTACTACAATCCTGATTTCATTCAGATGGACAATACGCGTAAGCGATTTCAAGGCCACTGTAATGACCTAGTGACAAAAAAAGGCCTCACCTGGCTTAAGCAGGCTGCTAGCTCAAAAAAACCATTCATGGCAATGGTCCAATATAAGGCTCCCCACCGAAACTGGGCTCCTGCGTTCCGCCACATCAATATGTTTGATGATGTAACCATGCCAGAGCCCGAGACTCTTTTCGATAACTACGAAAACCGTTCTTCCGTTCTCAAGGAACACGCAATGGGAATCCAAGACCATATGTCTTGGGGAAATGACATGAAGATGCAAGGTGAGAACCTGTTCCCTAGCCACTTCACTGGCCGTGGTAACGGCCAATTCAATCGGCTCACGGACCAAGATAAGAAGACTGTCATCTCTGCTTACGAAGACGAAAACAAGCAATTTATCAAAGATATGAGAGCTGGAAAGCTCGACCAAAAAGCGATCACAAGATGGAAGTATCAGCGATATATAAAGGACTACCTTGCCGTTATTCAGTCCATGGACGAAGGGATCGCCAAGATCCTAAAGCATCTCGATGATTCCGGGCTCGCTAAAAACACGATTGTCATCTACTCGTCAGACCAGGGTTTCTATCTTGGCGAACATGGCTGGTACGATAAACGCTGGATGTTTGAAGAATCACTTATGATGCCCTTTGTTGTCCGCTGGCCTGGAAAAATCAA
>Ga0213869_10002528_pt1 | contig 12611 bp, 6 predicted proteins | sample PICome_10_FD_160083 | JGI IMG/M metagenome (GOLD analysis project Ga0213869, IMG submission 160083) | Coastal seawater microbial communities near Pivers Island, North Carolina, United States - PICO132 | ecosystem: Environmental > Aquatic > Marine > Coastal | place: USA: North Carolina...
GATATATCAACTAATACTAACTTAGCAGTATCAGATACCGACCAAGTTAATATGATTTTGACTGATGATACTTTATCAGCAAATATTAAAGGTGGAGTAGTAAGTGGTTCGGCTCAAATAGATGTTCAAAATACAACAAACTTTGGAAGTATTAATCAATATTCTGATAGTAAAGTAAAAGATAAATTAGATACAGAGGGAGTAATTAGTGGTTCATCACAAGTAATAGGTATTTTAGGTTCAATAAACACATTTACTTCTTCAATACAAACAGAAGTAGATGCATTAAGTGCAGCAACTGGTTCTTACTTAACTTCAATCGGAACAATTGATATATCAAGTGGAACTAACTTAGCAGTATCAGATACCGACCAAGTTAATATGATTTTGACTGATGATACTTTATCTGCAAACTTAAAAGGTGGAGTAGTAAGTGGTTCGGCTCAAATAGATGTTCAAAATACAACAAATTATTCTTCTATAAATCAATATTCTGATAGTAAAGTAAAAGATAAATTAGATACAGAGGGAGTAATTAGTGGTTCAGCACAACTTACAACAGATTTTGATACAAGATATCTTAATACTGGTGGTGATGGTGTAATAAGTGGCTCATCTCAAATAGACCACGATGCTACAACCAACTTCGTAGAAGGTGAACACTTCTTACAATCAGCTATTACAACTGTTGGTACAGTTACAACTGGTAATGTTCAAGCAATTTTACCAAGTGGAGTAATTAGTGGTTCAAATCAGTTATCAAGTACATTTGAATCAAGAGGTACTGGTATCATAAGTGGTTCATCACAAGTAGACCATGATTTAACTACAAACTTTGTTGCAAACGAACATATTGACCACTCAAGCATTTCAGTTGGTAGTGGTAAAGGTTTAACCGGTGGTGGTACTATTGATACAAATAGAAGTATAACACTAGATACCGGTTCGGCTCACTTCGATGAAGGTATCAAAAAAGTAATAGATGCAGATGATGTTCATAGTGGTTCAATTGCAATTTCAAATGTAACTGAACTTAGTAACTTAACTGCAGCAGAAGGAGCACAATTAGAAAATATTGGTTCTGTTACTATCTCAAATACACAATGGGGTTATCTTGGTGGAATGGACCAAGATGTTAAAACAACATCAAATGTAGCTTTCGCAAGTGCATCTTTATCGGACCTTACTATTAGTGGTAATTTAGTTGTACTAGGAGATTCTGTTGAAATATCTTCAACTGAATTACAAATTGAAGATAAATTAATTACAGTTGCAAGTGGTTCAGCAAATTCATCAGCTGCAAATGGTGGTGGTATTGAAGTTGATAGAGGTAGTGATGCAAATGCATCGATTACTTGGAATCATTCAGGAACACGATTCGATATAAATAATGGAATTCATGTAACTGGTACTATACAAGCTACTAGTGATATTATAGCATATGCATCTTCAGATAGAGAATTAAAAAATAATATTAAACCAATAGAAAATCCACTAGAAAAAATAAATTCAATTGATGGTTATAGTTTTGATTGGAATGTTGAAAAACAAAATACTTATAAAGGTAAGGATTATGGTGTAATAGCTCAAGAAATTGAAGAAATATTACCTGAGTTAGTTAATACTAGAGAAAATGGATACAAAGCAGTAAAATATGATAAACTAGTATCTCTTTTAATCAGCGGGATAAAAGAACTATCAAAAGAAGTAGAAGAATTAAAAAGTAAAATCAAGTAAAAAGAAAGAAACATAGTATGGCTCAAATAATAAAGTTAAAAAGAAGTCTCACTGGTGGTAGTAAACCAAGTACTTCCGATTTGGCAATAGGCGAATTAGCAATGAATGTAACCGATGGAAAAGTATTCCTTCGTAAAAGTGGTTCTGCTGATACAATCCAAGAGTTTATTACAAATGATTTTGTTGGTTCTGGTTCTATTGAAATGAGTGGTTCTATATCAGCATCTTATTTTATAGGTGATGGTTCAGGATTAACAAATATTACAGTAGCTCAAAATGCAACTGTAAAACAATCTTTTACAAATGCTGATACATGGAGTGTAGAACATAATTTATCTACTCCAAATGCAATCGTACAAGTATATGATGCTAACGATTTCCAAATGATACCATCAACATTACAAATAATTGATGATGATAATGTAAGAGCAACATTTGAAAGTAATCAAAGTGGTTATGTAGTTGTTGCACGAGGTGGACAAATTGTTAGTGGTTCAGTAGATGTAGAAAATATCGCAGGATTTGGTGACCAAGTAACTGCAAATGTAAATGCTCTTGGAGTATTTAGTGGTTCAGCTCAAGTAACTCTAACAGGAGATGTGACTGGAAATGCTGCAGCAACTGTTATTTCTCAAGTAGATGGAGAAGAGTTCTAAAATAAAAATATATTTATAATAAGAAATAAAGAAGGAAAACAAAAATGATTATACATAACCCCAAAATTTCAGGTTCATTACAATTCCCATCGGATGAAAATGGAAATTTAATAACCTTACAAGTACAGAATGGTACTCTTGAAACTCTAACCTTAAATTCAAGTGGAGTAGACCAAAATGTACAACCGAGTGTTAATTACTCTGGTTCATTTACTGGTTCATTTGTTGGAGATGGTTCAAGTTTAACTGGAATAGCGGCAACATCTTTTAATATTGATTCTTTAGGTGCATTGGGAAGTGCAATAGTAGCTCAAGCAGATAATTTTCTTATAAGTGATGATGGTACAGAAAAGAAAGTAACTTTCTCTAATTTAGAAGATTCAATATTCGGAAATGTAAGTGGAGATATTACAATAGCAGCAGGGGGAGCTGCAACATTAGCATCAATAGCAAATAGTAAATTAACAAACGATGGTATTACTATCGCTGGAGTTGATACTTCATTAGGTGGAACTATTACATTAGAAACAATAACAGGTGGTAGTGGAATACAATCTGGTTCAATTTTAAATGCAGATTTAGCAAATTCAGCAATAACGATTAGTGGAACATCTGTTTCATTAGGTGGTTCAATTACTGATGAAACTTTATTTGGTGGAACTAGTGTAGTTTCTGGTTCAGCACAATTATTAAATGTTGCAACTGATTTTGGAAGTGGAAGAGTAAGTGGTGAAGATTTCGGTGATGTTGCAGGAACAACTACATTTACTGGTTCATTTGTAGGAGATGGTACATCGTTAGAAGGTGTAACCTCATATACAGATTCAGATAATACAGACCATTTAAATTCATTAGGAGTAATATCTGGTTCATCACAAATAAGTGGTGTAACTAACTCACAATTAGCTGGTTCAATTGCGGCAAGTAAATTAGCTGGTTCAATTGGAAACGCTAAACTTTCTAATTCAGCAATAACAATAAGTGGTACTTCAGTATCACTTGGTGGTTCAATAACAGATGAAACTTTATTTGGAGGAGCTGGAGTAGTATCTGGTTCAGCACAAGTAACAACACTATTACCAGCTGGTGTAGTTTCTGGTTCAGAACAAATAACAAAAGATAAAAGTGATGTTGGTTTAGGAAATGTAGATAATACTGCGGATTCTGCTAAACCAGTTTCAACTGCACAACAAACTGCATTGGATTTAAAAGCTAATATTGCTTCACCAACATTTACTGGAACACCAATATCAACAACACCTTCAGCAAACGATAATTCAACAAAGATAGCAACAACTGCTTATGTACAACAAGAACTTACCGATTTAATTGGTACTGCTGATTCAACAGTAGATACATTAGGAGAACTATCTGCTTCATTAGCGAATGATTCTGGTTCACTTGCAACTTTAGTAACAACAGTAGGAACAAAATTAGCAAAATCAAGTAACTTATCTGATTTAGCAAATGCATCAACTGCAAGAACAAACTTAGGAGTTGAAATTGGTTCAGATGTACAAGCATTTAATTCAACATTGGCAACTGTTGCTGGTGGAACATATGCTGGTGATGACTCAATAATAACAGTAGGTACAGTAACTACTGGTAACGTAACATCAATTCTACCAAGTGGTGTAGTATCTGGTTCTTCACAAATAACAAGTATAGGAAATTCACAATTATCAAATTCAGCAATTACTATTAGTGGTACTTCAGTATCACTTGGTGGTGCAATTACTGATGAAACTCTATTTGGAGGAGTAGGAGTAGTAACTGGTTCAGCACAAATTGATATACATAACACGACAGGATATGTAGCAAACGAAAATATTGACCATACTTCAGTTTCTATAACTGCGGGTACTGGTTTAAATGGTGGTGGTACAATCGCATCCACAAGAACTTTAAATGTAGATTCAGATTACAAAAACGATTCATTAAACGCATTTACCGCATCAAATGCTAATACATCATTAAATGCGGCAACTGCATCATATCTAACAACTGTTGATATTAGTTCAAACACTAACTTGGCAGTTGCTGATACAAGTGAAGTTAATATGATTTTAAGTGGTGATACAATATCTGCCGAGTTAATTGGAGGTGTAATATCTGGTTCAGCACAAGTATCTATTGATTCATCTCAAATTAGTGATGTAGATGCATTCTCACAAAGTGGAAATTATAGTGGATTAAGAGCACAAGCAACAACTAAAGGTGATGTTGGTTTAGGAAATGTAACAAATGAAAGTAAATCAACAATGTTTGCTTCTCCTACATTTACTGGAACAACAGTAGCACCAACTCCTTCAGCTGATGATGATTCAACAAAAATAGCAACAACTGCTTATGTACAAGGAGAACTTACTGGTTTAATCGGTGGAGCACCTGCAGCGTTTGATACGTTATTAGAAATTTCTGCAAGTATTGCAAATGGAGATTCTGATGTAGTTGCTTTAACAACAACTGTTGGTACTAAATTGGCTAAATCTTCAAACTTATCAGATTTATCAAATGCAGGAACTGCTAGAACAAATTTAGGTGTAGATGCTGCTGGAACAGATAATTCAACAGATGTAACTCTTGCTGGTAATGATTACTTAACTATAAGTGGACAAGAAATTACTGCAGGTACTATAAACAACGATGATTTAGCAAATTCTTCTATAACAATAGATGGTTCAGCTATCTCATTAGGTGGTTCGGTAACAACTACAAACACACAACTAACACAAGAACAAGTTGAAGATTTCGTAGGTGGAATGTTAGATGGTACTGAAACTGGTATATCTGTTGGATATGATGATACTAATGGTAATCTTGACTTTGTAGTTGCATCTCAAACTGATAACAACTTTACAACTGCTTTAAAAAATAAATTAGATGGTATAGAAGGTAGTGCAGATGTAACAGATGCAGCAAATGTATTAACATCATTACCAAGTGGTGTAGTATCTGGTTCATCACAAATAAGTGGTGTAACTAACTCACAATTAGCTGGTTCAATTGCAAATTCTAAACTTTCAAATGATAGTGTTAGTTTTGGTGGAGTATCAGTAGATTTAGGTTCTTCGGATTCAACACCAGCATTTGATTTATCAGATGCAACTAATTATGCAACTTCTAATTTAGATGGTACAATAACAAACACACAATTAGCAGGTTCAATTGCAGCAAGTAAATTAGCTGGTTCAATAGGAAATGATAAACTTTCAAACTCAGCAATTACTATTAGTGGAACTTCAGTATCACTTGGTAGTAGTATTGATGATGCAACTTTATTTGGTGGAACTGGTATAGTATCTGGTTCTTCACAAGTATCTTTAGAAACTGTGACTGGTGGTAGTGGAATCCAATCGGGTTCTATTTTAAATGCAGATTTAGCAGGTTCAATAGCAAATAGTAAATTAGCAAACTCTTCTATATCAATAGATGGTTCAGCTATCTCACTAGGAGGTTCAGTAACAACTTTACAATTAGGAACTACAAGTTCTACTGCTCTCGCTGGAGATACAACAACTATAAGTGGAGCTCAAGCAACTGCAATTACTAATAACTCAGCTAAAAATACAAACGTAAGTACAAATTTATCTAAAACAACTGCAACAGGACAAATAACAATTCATTCATCAGATGGTGATGATGTAGTTATTGGAGAAGCAACTGGTACTATCGCTGGTTTAATGAGTACTACTCATCATGATAAACTAGATGGTATTGAAACTAGTGCAGATGTTACTGATATGGGTAATGTTAGGAGTGCACTTAACAATGCAATGACTAGTAATACACTTACTATTGGAGATGGTTCAACAACAACAACCTTCCCTGGTGATATAATAGTAACTGGAACAACAACTACAAATAATGTAGAAACTGTATCCACATCAAATGGTGTTGTATTTGAAGGTAGTTCGGCAGATGATAACGAAGTAACATTAATAGCTGGAACTGTATCAGCAGATAGAACAATAACTTTACCAAATGCAACTGGTACAGTAGCTCTTACATCTGATATACCAACAAGTAACTCTTCATTAACAAATGGTGAGAACTATATTTCATCATTTGATATTACAACTCAAACAGATAGTAAATATCTAAGAAGTAATGCTAATGATACTGCAACTGGTATTATATCATTCACAAATACTGAAGCTTCAGTATCCAAAACGACTGGAGCCGTAGTTGTTACTGGTGGTGTTGGTATTGGTGGAGCATTGAATGTTGGTGGTGATGTTGTAGCATATGCTTCTTCGGATGAAAGATTAAAAGATAATATAGAACTTATCTCTAACCCAATTGAAAAAGTACAATCTTTAAAAGGTGTAACATGGAATTGGAACTCAAATGCAGATGAATTGCAACAATCATTACCAAATGTTGGTGTAATTGCACAAGATGTTGAGAAAGTTCTACCACAGTTGGTAACTGATAGAGATAATGGATTTAAAGGTGTAGATTATGCAAAACTTACTGGATTACTTATCGAAGCTATCAAAGACCAACAAAAACAGATTGATGAATTGAAAAGTAAACTTTCTTAAATAAGAGGTTCACTTAACGATTCAAATTTTAAAAAGTTAAATAGTATATATATATCTTTATATAAAGGTAATATACTGTTTAGGGTAGATAATTGTATAAAAAAGGTAAGTCATATATATGGCACAAGTAGTTAAACTAAAAAGAACATCGGTAGAGGGTAGAAAACCAACAACGTCTAATATTGAGTTAGGTGAATTGGCAATAAACACATACGATGGAAAGATTTACTTTGAAAAAGATAATGGAACTCCTTCCATTAGAGAAATAGCCACAGAAGATACTTACCACTTTTACACAACTTCACTAGATTCAAGATATGTTAACCTCACAGGTGATGAAACCATAACAGGTAACAAAACATTTTCAAACAACATAACGATTTCAGGAAACCTCTCAGTAGAGGGAACTACAACTACAATTGATTCAACTACTGTTAACATAGGAGATAATACCTTAGAACTCAACTATGGTGGTTCTCAAACAACAGGAGGTATCTTAGTAAAGGATGCAACTGGTAGTTCAACTGTAAGTGGTTCTTTATTATGGGATTCTTCAAATGATTTTTGGAAATTAGGAAAATTAGGTTCTGAATCAGAAGTAATTACCGTTTCTAATATCGTAACAAACTTACCAACTGGAACTGTTAGTGGTTCTTCACAAATATCACTTAGTGGATTTAATACTTCACAATTATCTGAAAATACAAACCTTTATTATACAGATGCAAGAGTAAAAACTAAATTAGATGCCGATAGTGTTATAAGTGGTAGTAATTTAGATGGAATGACCGTAAGTGGTTCATTTAGTGGTTCTTTTCAAGGTGATGGTAGTAGTTTAACAGGATTATCAGTAGACCAAGTTGCAACAGTAACAGATACTTTTACAAATGTATCTTCTAAAGTAGTAACTCACAACTTTGGTACTAAAAATGTAATTGTAACTGTATATGATGAAAATGATGGTTATTTTATACCAAATTCAATTGTAACAACAAATACTAATCAAGTAACTGTAACATTTGCATCAACTGAAAGTGGTAGAATAGTAGTTGCAAAGGGTGGTCATGTTGTACAAGGAGTTTCTTCCGATTCAAATCTATTAGATGGTGAAGATGGAACTTATTACTTAAATTATGGTAATTTTACAAGTGTTCCAAGTGGAATAATTAGTGGTTCAGTACAAGTTACAGATTTAACTACTCATAAAGAAACAGTTAGTGGAGCATCTTCATATGTAGTAGACCACAACTTAGGAGAACAATATCCAATTGTTCAAGCATGGAATACTGCAACTTCAAAACAAGAATTAGCCAATTCTATAACAACAAATTCAACAAATAGAGTAACTGTTGATTTTTCTACAACTTTTGCAGGTATTATAATAGTAAAAAAATAAATTTATGGTATATGATGTATATTATACTACTGGTGGAGGACCTTGGGTAAATGCAGGTACTGATACTTGGGTAAATTTATGGATGGAACTTATTGCACCTAAGTTAGATGTAAAACCAATTCTTTTAATTCATAGAACAAAACCAAAAGAATATGGAGATTATGATTTTCCAATAGAAGCTCATTGGCATGGAGATGATATTGAATTTGCAGAAAACCTTTGTAAAAGTGCAAGAAGAATAAATATATTACATGGTCATTATACTCCAATGAAAATTCTTCAAGATAATAAAGATAAAATACATTCAAATATATTACATAATTCAGTTGACCATATTTTAAAATCACAACTAGGAACAGATGCATCACTTGGTTGGCATCCTTATTTAGATTCAAGTTGGGAAAAACAAATAAACGAATGGGCAACTTATTCTATATGGATTGGAGTTTTTGATATTTTATTTGAAAATAAAAATATACCTAACTTTTATGAGTTCAAACAAAACTTACCTTTATCAAAATCAAACACACTTGGATTCGCTTCAAGATGTGAAGGTAGAAAAAATCCACATTACTTAGATGGATTAAAATCTTTTATATTTACAAATTCTGTTGAATTTAGTAGAGTTTGGAAACAAGGTACTAAATTAGATACATCTAAATCAAAAATATATCATTACAATTCTAAATTTAAAGATACCTTTTATAATATGGATTGGGGAATATCACATTCAGCATTTACAAATGAACCATTTGGATATGGAATTTTTGAAGCAGTTGATTATGGTAAGTTACCAATTTTACATAAAACATGGTGTACTGATTTTGAATATCCATATAGAGCTTCATCAAAAAAAGAATTTGATGATATTTATAGTAAGTTAATAGAAACTCCTCATTCCGAAAGAAACAAGTGGTTCAAATCATTAAAAGAATTTATGATTAGTAATTACACTAACAAGAATAAGTGGATTGAAGATTTTCTTAATATTTATAATATATAGGGAAAAATATATATGGCAACAGTAAGTTCAGGAGATACTCTTTCATTAAATAATTTAGCGGGAGCAAATGGTGTAACACAAAACTCTAATGTATCACTAGGTACTATTAAAGGAGGTTCACCAAGTGCAGGTGATAATATTACTTTATCTTCATTTGCTGTAGATTCTATTGGTTCATTGAGTGGATTTACATATGCAGTAGAAAGCACAACTGAAACATATACAATAAGTTCATCAGGAGGAGGTTCAAATTTCGGAACACATAATGCAGTTTATAGTGGAAATGTAACTTGGACAATTCCAGTAGGTTCAAAAATATCATTAAATACTAATAGTGGATTATCTGCAACATTTGATGTAGCAGCAATGGATAATTCAGATGGAGTGTTAGATACTCAAATAACACATACCATTAGAGGAGTTTTTGCCGATGGTTATAATGACCATATTGGTAGTTCAGAAGGATATGGTGTAAATAAAGATAAAACAGTTTATTCAATTGATACTTACGATGGTAACACAACAGGATTATGTTTAACATCAGATACTCCAATTGTAATGAGTAATGGTCAGTTTATTGAAATTGGAGATGTAGAAGAGGGAATGAAATTAAGAGGATATTCTTTATATGGATTAGGAGACTTTGAAGATTCTGAATATATGCAATGGAGTTCTAATGATTTAGGTGCAGAAAAGGTTGAAGTAGAAGTTGAAAATGTTATTTTTTCATTTGCAAGTAAATATTACGATATAAACAATGGAGATGTAAAATGTACATCAGAACATCCTTTCTTAGTATTAGAGGGTGGTGAATATAAATTTAAAAGAGCTCACTTATTAAATGAAGGAGATACTTTAATAAAAGGTAACAATACTCTTATAGAAGAAGTAACGATTAAAAAAATTGAAGTTATTGAAGAAGATGTAGAGATTGTATCATTAGATGTATCAAATACAGATACCTATATAGCTAATGGTTATATAACACACAACAAAGGAACAAATTCACATACAGATTTTGATGGACCAACTGCACCAACAAGTGTAGCATACTCACATCCAAATTTATCATGGAGTGGGGGTACTGCAGATACTGATTCTAGTGGTATTACTGCTTATGATGTTCAAGTAGATAATAATTCTGATTTTTCATCACCAATTATAGATGAAACTAATTGGAATGCAACATCAATGCAATTATCTGGTAATATTGCAGCTGGTACATATTATGCAAGAGTACGAAATGTACAATCAGGATTAAGGTCTTCATTTACAACTGTTGGCGGTAATAATACTGCAATTTCAGTAGCATCTTGGCCAGCATAAAAATATCGTTTTCAAAAAAACTATATATTTATATATACGAACAAAATATTAACTTAAATATATCAAAATGGCAGAACAAATAAAGTTTACAGAAGAAGAAGTTCAAACAATAAATACACTAAGACAGAATGTAGCAAATGTATTTACAAGATTAGGTCAACTACAAATCGAAAAGAAAAGAAGAGTTACTGAAATTGAAAACCTAGAAAAAGGTATTTTTGATGAACATCAAGCTTTAATAGAAGAAGAAAATAATCTTTTTCAAGGTTTGAATAAAAAGTATGGTGATGGTAATTATGACCCAAATACGAATGAATTCATACCAGCAGAAAAAGAAACCGAAAATATTGAAGAGAGTAAATAGTAAAAATTATATTTTGAATAAACTTATTAATACTTATATAAGAGTATCATAATACAAAAACATAACAAGGAGTAAATAAAATGGCAGAAAAAATTGTATCACCTGGTGTATTTACGAGAGAAAACGACCTTTCTTTCCTATCACAAGGGATTGGTGAAATAGGAGCAGCAATAATTGGACCTTTCCATAAAGGACCTGCTTTCGTACCAACCGTTGTAAGTACACAATCAGAATTCGAAGAAAAATTTGGTACACCTGATGGTTCATACTATACAGGATATACCGTACAAAACTACCTAAGAGAAGCAGGAACAGTAACTATTGTTCGTGTTGGTCATCAAGGTGGATATACACAAACAAAACCAATAGGAATAGTAAGTAGTGGTTCTGTTTCTGGAACTAAAATAGTAGGAAGTATTTTTGAAACACATCGAGGAAGTGGAACACTAACAGGTTCAGCTATTGATGCACAAGTATCAGCATCGGCATTCGAATTAACACTTGTAGGAGAAACTGGTATATCAGCTTCTATCAATCCATCAGCTGGAAATGATTTAAGTGATGTACTAGGAACTAATCCAAGAGGAAGTAAAGATGGATACTCATATAACTATTTTGAAAAAGCAGCAACTGATGCTATTGCAAATGGGCAAGAACAAGTATCTGTTATTTCATTAGCAGACCAAGTATATGGAGATATTTCTCACGCAACAACTCCTTATATACAATCACAATTAATTTCTGGTGAAAGACATGATTTATTTAGATTCCATACTTTAGGTGATGGTAGTATCTATAATAAAGAATACAAAATTGGTATATTCAATGTAAAAGCAGCTGGTTCTTCAAACTCTACTGATTATGCAACATTCTCAATTGTAGTTAGAAAATATAGTGATATAAACAAAAGACCTAGTGTTATTGAAACATTCAATAATCTAAACTTAGACCCAGCATCTCCAAACTACATCAAAAAAGTAATTGGTGATAGAAATGTAACAATTGATGCTAATGGAAAACAAACAGATACTGGTGATTACCCTAACTACTCAAATTATATTAGAGTAGAATGTAGTGAAGAAGGTTCATTCCCAATAACTGCAGCACCATTTGGACATGGAGCATACACTAATCCAATCTTAGTTGGTGATGAAAACGCACATGGACTTGGTGAATCAATTATACCATCAGTAATATTTGCGACAGGTTCGGAAAACAATACTGCATCTAAATCTAGTGATTATAGTGGTATTGATTTAGAAACTCTAGTAGTTAAAAAAGATAACAATAGTTACTTAGTTCCAACTCCAAGTGGAGCAACCGTTGGTGGTAATACTGCTTTCTCATTTGATGCAGCATTTACTGCAATCGTAAGTGGTTCTGTTACAACTAAAAACTTTGGATACTCATTATCTACATCAGATACTCCAACAAATATAAACAAAAGACAATTTATCGTAGGATTCCAAAATGGAAACGATGGTAATAACCCAACAGTCAAAGAAGCTAAATATGGTGATGGTGATTGGGGTAATGGAAACTCACAAGGATTTAACTTATCAACCTCAACTTCACAAGGTTC
>Ga0213869_10002532_pt1 | contig 12594 bp, 14 predicted proteins | sample PICome_10_FD_160083 | JGI IMG/M metagenome (GOLD analysis project Ga0213869, IMG submission 160083) | Coastal seawater microbial communities near Pivers Island, North Carolina, United States - PICO132 | ecosystem: Environmental > Aquatic > Marine > Coastal | place: USA: North Carolina...
CGGCGTTGATCGGGCGGGTGGGCTTATGTGGCTTGGCAAGGCTCCGTTTCCTTCGATGGGTCGGTGTTCGTGCTGGTTTTTTGGAAAATCCGGGAAAACCGGTAAGGTTTCTTGATCTTTTGCTTGAACCGTTTTTGCCAATGCCCATATAGTACTAACGCGGATTGCCGGTCATGGTACGAGTCTGATTGCAGGCTTAACGCTGCTGTTTTGGTCGATGCGTGATTTAGAATGAAACGGGCTGCACATTGCGGTCTTGCGAGATGTCCCAGGAGACAGTGAATGAGCCAAAATATCGGAAATTTTCCTTTTAGCGTGCAAGACCGGATTCAAGATCCAATTCAGGCAAATCTGGTGCCGATGGTGGTCGAGCAAACCAATCGCGGCGAACGCGCCTATGATATTTTTTCGCGGCTGCTGAAAGAACGTATCATTTTCCTGAATGGGCCGATTGATGACGGTGTTGCGTCACTTGTTTGTTCGCAATTGCTGTTTTTGGAATCCGAAAACCCGACCAAAGACATCTCAATGTATATCAATTCACCTGGCGGAATTGTGACGTCTGGTTTGGCGATTTATGACACGATGGAATATATCCGCCCCGATGTTTCGACCGTTTGTATGGGACAAGCCGCCTCAATGGGCTCGCTTTTGCTGACTGCAGGCGCCGCTGGCAAGCGTTTCAGCCTGCCAAATGCCCGCATCATGACTCACCAGCCATCTGGCGGGTTTCAAGGCCAAGCAACCGATATCGAAATTCATGCTAAGGAAATTCTCGATTTACGCCAGCGTTTGAACGGCATTTACGAGAAACATTCCGGCAAAACAATCAAACAAATCGAAAAAATCATGGATCGTGACACCTTCATGACAGCCGAAGATGCAAAAGATTTCGGCCTGATTGACGAGGTGGTTGAAAAGCGCCCGGTCCCAAAGACTGAAGGCTAAAGCCACGCTTTTGCCAGATACCGGATCTGTCGATTTTGACTTTGGCACAGATTTTGTTTGTAAGTAACTATGGACGCGCTCTAAACTGGGGCTGCAATATACCGACCGGACGGCATCAAAGCCGCCCATATGATCAAGCGCAGGAGCCGTAAAATGGCAAAAAAAGATGATGCTGATAAGGGAACTTTGTTCTGCTCTTTTTGTGGAAAGAGCCAGCATGAGGTGCGCAAGCTCATTGCAGGGCCAACTGTCTTTATCTGCGATGAATGTGTTGAACTTTGCATGGATATCATCCGTGAAGAGCATAAAACGCAGCTATCAAAAAGCCATGACGGTGTGCCAACACCGGCCGATATCAAGCAGGTGCTTGATGAATATGTAATCGGTCAGGCACGGGCAAAACGCGTTTTGTCGGTTGCCGTCCATAATCATTACAAGCGTCTGGCAAATGCTGGCCGGTCCGGTGATGTGGAAATTTCCAAATCGAACATTCTTCTTGTCGGTCCTACCGGTTGTGGCAAAACATTGCTGGCGCAAACGCTGGCGCGGATGCTTGATGTGCCGTTCACCATGGCCGATGCCACGACATTGACCGAGGCTGGCTATGTTGGTGAAGATGTCGAAAACATTATTCTGAAATTGCTGCAGGCCGCCGATTATAATGTTGAGCGCGCGCAACGCGGCATTGTTTATATTGACGAGGTCGACAAGATTTCCCGCAAATCCGATAATCCGTCAATCACCCGCGATGTATCGGGCGAGGGCGTGCAGCAGGCTTTGCTGAAGATCATGGAAGGCACCGTTGCATCCGTGCCACCGCAAGGGGGGCGCAAGCATCCCCAGCAAGAATTTTTGCAGGTTGATACCACCAATATTCTGTTCATTTGTGGCGGAGCCTTTGCCGGTCTCGACAAGCTGATCGCCGGTCGCCATACCGGTGCTGGCATTGGTTTTGGGGCTGATGTCCGCGATCCAGATGACCGCAAAATTGGTGAACTTCTTGCCGAACTTGAGCCCGAAGATTTGATCAAATTTGGTCTGATCCCTGAATTTGTTGGCCGTTTGCCAGTTGTGGCGACGCTTGAAGACCTTGATGAAGACGCGTTGATTCAGATTTTGACTGAGCCGAAAAATGCGCTTTTGAAGCAATATCAAAAGCTGTTTGAGATGGATGACGTCAATCTTGAATTCCGTGATGACGCGTTGAAAGCCGTTGCCAAAAAGGCGATTGAGCGGAAAACAGGCGCGCGGGGGCTTCGGTCAATCATGGAAAATATCTTGATGGAGCCAATGTTTGATATTCCAACGACGGGTGATATCGAAGAGGTGGTGATCAATGCTGACGTCGTCGATAATGGCGCCGCACCACTGGTTGTTCATGCCAAACGGCCGCAAGAGGCAGAACAGGGCGCATAATCATCCTGCTGGTTTGTGCGTTTGGGCGGTTGAAAGCTGTTCGCACAAGCCCCATATCAAAATCAGGCGGCGGATTGCGCCGTCACTCCTATTTGTCTAGTTAAGGGTTGTTTCCAATGACTGTTTCGTCTGTAACTGCGCTTCCTGTTCTGCCGCTTCGCGATATTGTGGTGTTTCCGCATATGATCGTGCCGCTTTTTGTTGGCCGCGAAAAATCGATCAAGGCGCTCGAGGCTGTCATGGCCGAAGACAAGCAGATCATCCTTGCAACTCAAACTGACGCTGGCATTGAAGATCCTGATGGAGATGGTCTTTACACCACCGGTACTGTTGGCTCGATTATGCAGCTATTGAAACTGCCTGATGGAGCGGTAAAGGTGCTTGTCGAAGGCGGCGAGCGTTTGCGTTTGCGCCTTGATACATTGCGTGACGACGATGGCTATTTGTTTGTCGAGGCCGAACCGGCTGAACAAACGGGTGATCGCGGCGCTGATACAGCCGCGCTGAGCCGCGCAACGGTTCAGCAGTTTGAGCAATATATCAAGCTGAATAAGAAGATCGCGTCAGAAGTGTTAAGTGCGGTTGAGCAGGTCGATGAGGCTGATAAAATCGCCGATATGATTGCATCGCATCTAGCCGTGAAAATCGCCGAAAAGCAGGATTTGCTTGAAACGCTTGATGTGCATGAGCGTCTTGAAAAGATTTTGGGCGTGATGGAAGGCGAAATTGGCGCGCTTCAGGTCGAAAAAAGAGTGCGTAACCGCGTCAAGCGGCAGATGGAAAAAACCCAGCGCGAATATTATTTGAACGAGCAGATGAAGGCCATCCAGAAAGAGCTTGGTGAAGGCGAGGATGGCATGAATGAGCTTGATGAAATCGAAGCTCAGCTGAATGATATGAAACTGCCAAAGCCAGTTCGTGAAAAAGCCACAGCAGAATTGAAAAAACTGCGTAATATGGGGCCGATGAGCGCCGAAGCAACCGTTGTTCGTAACTATCTTGAGTGGATTCTTGCGCTGCCGTGGAAAAAGGCCAGCCGTCTGAAAAAAGACATTGTTGCGGCGCGCGCGGTTCTTGATGCCGATCATTATGGTCTCGATAAAGTCAAAGACCGCATCGTTGAGTTTCTGGCTGTTCAGCAGCGAACCAAAGCCATGCGCGGCCCTATCCTTTGTCTTGTTGGCCCACCAGGCGTTGGTAAAACATCGCTTGGCAAGTCAATTGCCAAAGCAACCGGTCGTCAATATGTGCGTATGGCACTTGGCGGCGTTCGAGATGAAGCCGAAATTCGCGGCCATCGCCGCACCTATATCGGGTCAATGCCCGGCAAGGTGCTGCAAGGCATGAAAAAAGCCGCAATGAATAACCCGCTATTCCTTCTTGATGAGGTTGACAAGCTTGGCGCTGATTGGCGCGGTGATCCGACGTCGGCGCTTCTTGAAGTGCTTGATCCAGCGCAAAATAACGCGTTTCAGGATCATTACATGGAAGTTGATTTCGACCTGTCGAATGTGATGTTTGTCACAACGGCCAATACATTGAATATGCCGCAGCCTTTGATGGACCGGATGGAAATTATCCGCCTGTCTGGCTACACGGAAGATGAAAAGCTGGAAATTGCCAAACGCCATCTGATGAAAAAGCAGCTTGATGATCATGGCTTGAAAGACGGCGAATTAACCATCACTGATGATGCGGTTCGCTCGATCATCCGCCTTTATACGCGGGAAGCGGGCGTTCGTAATCTTGAGCGCGAGATTGCCAAGATTGCCCGCAAAACCGTAACAGCGATCGTATCTGGCAAAGAAACATCGGTTACGGTCACACCCGATAATATCGGAGATTATCTGGGCATTATCCGATTCCGCTTTGGCGAAATGGAAGACAATGACCAAATCGGTGTCAGCACCGGGCTTGCATGGACTGAAGTTGGCGGTGAGTTGCTGAATATTGAAGCCGTAAAAGTGCCTGGCAAAGGCAAGGTTAGCGCAACTGGCAAGCTTGGCGATGTGATGAAAGAATCAATTCAGGCTGCTGAATTCTTTATTAAATCGCGCGCGCAAATCTATGGTATTGATCTGGCTGACCTTGCCAAACATGATGTTCATGTTCATGTCCCTGAGGGCGCAACGCCTAAAGATGGTCCATCGGCGGGTGTGGCAATGGCAACATCAATCATTTCAGCCATTACCGGCATCGCCATTCGTCGTGATGTGGCAATGACTGGCGAGATTACGCTTCGTGGCCGTGTTTTGCCGATTGGTGGGTTAAAGGAAAAGCTGCTTGCAGCGCAACGCGGCGGCTTAAAGACCGTGTTGATTCCAAAAGAAAACGAAAAAGACCTTGCTGATATTCCGGACAATGTCAAAGGCGCGCTTGAAATTGTGCCTGTGGCCATGGTTGACGAGGCATTGTCGGCGGCATTGGTGCGTGAGCCGGTTCCTGCCGCGCTTGACCCAACAGGCGATGATGGTGCCGCGGTTCCGGTTGGCGAAAAAACCGAAAATAACAGTGATATTGTCGCGCATTAATCCTTTCGTAGTATTTTGAGATTTAAACCGTCATTTTATGGCGGTTTTCTTCAGAAAATCCTTTGCTAGTAACGGAAAAGGGGTGTAAATTCCTTCTAATGCTTACTTTTTAAACGAAACCTACAAACAGGGGGTTCCTATGAATAAGAATGATCTCGTTTCTGCAGTTGCTGATGCTGCTGGTCTGACTAAGGCCGATGCTGGTCGTGCCGTTGATGGTGTTTTTGACAGCATTGCAGGTGCGTTAAAGTCAGGTGGCGATGTGCGTATTGTCGGTTTTGGTACATTTTCTGTTGCAAGCCGCGCAGCAACAACTGGCCGTAATCCAAGAACTGGTGAAACGATCCAGATCAAGGCATCAAAGCAGCCTAAGTTTAAAGCTGGCGCTCCTTTAAAAGATGCAGTGAATAGCTAATTTTAGTCTATCTTTTTTAACGCCGGCTCGATATAAGGGTCGGCGTTATCTATTGTCGCTTATGTGAACAATAACGCCGGAATGAATAGGGTGGTTAGCTCAGCTGGGAGAGCAACTCGTTTACACCGAGTAGGTCGGGGGTTCGAACCCCTCACCACCCACCATTCCCGCATATTTCCCCAAAACATATATGATGTGCAAAAGGCGCTGGTTGGTGCTGGGCGCTATCTAGGCTGCTTTGCCGTCAAGCCAGTTTGACGCAATAGCAAAGGTGGATCAATTTTTTTGAATTCTTGCCTGATGAAACGCATTTTTAGGGTTGTCCGATGGAAAAACCATGCTACAAACGCACAACAATAAGCCTTTGTTTTAAGGGGGTGTAGCTCAGTTGGTTAGAGCGCCGGCCTGTCACGCCGGAGGCCGCGGGTTCGAGTCCCGTCACTCCCGCCATTGTTTTCTCAAAGATTCATAAAGTTACAATGCTTTTGTCTCGCATTTGTAAGGCAGAGGTTTTACATTGTTTTGAGTTGGATTTGTCTCATCAGTTAAGTTACGGTTGTGCTCCTCTCAAAAATTGTGCAGCTATGAACCTATGAGTAAGAACTCTGCCCTAATATTATTCTTTTTTGCAGTGTTCCTTCAGGCCGGTGCTTATGGCCTCACCTTTATGCTTCCCAGACTGTTTGAAGGGCTTGGCTCTGACGAAAAAGCCGTTGGTGTAATGTTGATGTTTACGGCCATCGCGACCCTTCTAAGCGTGTATTATGTGGGACACTTCTCTGACATAGTAGGCAGGGTTAAAATGCTTGCGGTGGGATGCACTGCCATCGCTTTGGCTTTAGCTTTTTACGGAATGGCTGCAACCGTTGGTGGTATGACTCTGATAGCTAGCTTGCTGCTTGGATTTGGTTGGGGGGTTACTTATGCACTTTGCCCGATTGTCCTTTCACAAATCATAACTGGTGAGTTGCGAGTTCGGTTTTTCACATTTTTATCCATAGCGGTGATGGCTGGATTTGGGCTTTCGCCTGTTTTCACAGCACTTTTGGAGTCATTTGGCAAAACAACAGGAGCAGCCTTTTTTGTTACATCATTGTTTTGCCTTGTCTCTGCATTGATTTTTTTGTTGATTGACAAACCCATAAAAAGACACTCCTTGGCTACAACAAAATCTCATAAGTCAAAGCTTACTTTGACCTCCATCAGGGCTATATTTAGGTCACCAGCATGGCTTCCAGTCACTATGGTTTTACTTGGTGCAAGCGTCTTTGCGGGGGTCACAAATTTTCAGACTGTGTTAGCCAGTGAACGAGGCTTCAATTATTCTGATTATTTCCTGATATATACAATCACTGTGGTACTTTTCAGATTCGTGCTAGCTCGGTTTAGCGGTGGCGGAAAACCCTACCTAACAATCTCTTTGTTGCAGTATTTGATGTGCGGTAGCATCATCATATTCTGCCTAATTTCTGGAAACGACTATTTGTATTGGCTTTTTGCGGCTTTGTTTGGGATAGGGTACGGTGTATCCTATCCCATACTGGTGGCTATGGCGGCAAAAGACGCTGATGAAGATGTAGTTGCGCAGACCTTGCAGCTTTTCGCATTCACTTATTTTGTTGGTATTTTTGGTTTTCCACTTATCGCGGGGTGGGTCATCGTGGAATTTAATTCTGGCATCTTATTGATGATTGTTTCTTTGCTTGCCGCACTTGAGGCCAGTCTATCGTTGAAGCGGGCCTTTTCTACCAGCTAATCACTGTTCTTAAATTTATTTTAGCAAAATACAAATTTGTATATTTTGATGCTTTCTGACACACCCTGAGACATAAAAATACACAGTATGTTTTTTAAGTAATTGAAATATATGTGTTATTAAGTCTTCACTCCCGCCATTTCTTTTCAAAACATCATTTATCGCGGTGAATGGCAAAATTTGCCGTACAGCTTCGTTTGTTTCAGGCGTCAACAATATAGCCCCCAATGTTGGCAGCTAAATCACGGGCTTTGTCTAAAGATGTATTTGCAGCCTGTGAGTCCCATCTGACGGTTCGCTGAGAGCTTTGTTTCTGCTGCTGGTCGGGTCAGCCTCAATCAATCCATTGGCAATTTGCTCAATCTGCTGCAACACTGCTTATCGCTGGTTTGCGGTAACATTGATGATTGTGAAGCCGGGTGCTTGGCAATAGGGACAAAGCAGGAAAAATGGCAAAGCTGGTTTTACTTGGCACTAAGGGCGGCCCGTCTCTTCGTGGCGAAGGTGCGTCTTTTTTGCCAACATCGTCGCATTTGGCAATTGCCGGACGGTCGATCATCATTGATTGCGGCCTTGGCGTTACCGCCAGCATGGTGAAAGCCGGCTATCCATTGACTGGCCTGACCGATATTTTCATCACCCATTGCCATTCGGATCATGTTCTTGAATTTGGCGCGTTGCTGCATACCGCATGGACAGCTGGTCTTGATCGGCCCGTGTCGGTGTTTGGCCCGCCTGAAATTGCCGCCATCTGGCGCCAATTTTGCGAGATGATGCGGTTTGATATCACCATCCGAATGGCCGATGAAGGGCGCGTGCCATTTGCCGCAATGGCGCAGATCAATATCATTGATGCGAAAACGTCCAATCCAATTCGGCTTGTCGATGATAATGGCCCAACCGTATCGGCGATGCGTAATGATCACCCGCCGGTTGTTGATTCCTATGCTTTACGTTTTGATGCCGGTGGTAAATCGATAACATTTTCCGGCGATACACGTTATTTGCCGTCTTTGGCCGGCTTTGCCAAGAATAGTGATATTCTGGTGCATGAGGCGATGCTGGCAAAAGGGCTTGATCATGTGCTGGCAAAAACCAAAACTGGCGATGACCGGCTTAAAAACCACCTTCTTGCAGCGCATAGCTTTGTTGAACAGGCAGGGCAGATTGCCGCTGCGGCCAATGTTGGGCATCTGGTGTTAAATCACCTGATTCCCCCTGAACGCGATATTTGCAGTGATGCCGATTGGCAGGCAGAAGCCGGCCGCAGCTTTGACGGGCGCTGTTCGGTTGGGCATGACGGTATGACCATCGAATTCTGACATTCTTGATCAGGTTTTTCGGGTGATCACAAAACTGACGTCACCTGAAACATATTTTGTTGATTGTGCGTGGATTGGGCCAATCGCGGCTTCGGCACGGCGGATAAAGGCTGTACGATCTGCATAGAAAATCTGGCTTTCGATCTTGACCTTTGGCGCACATAAAAGATTAAGCACCAGCCCATAACGCGCCCGTGCCATACAACGGTCAAGACAGGCAAAGATATAATCCATCCATAGGTCGGGATCATCACTATGGGTTAGGTTGAATGTGCCGGAAAACACACAAAAATCCACCAATTTTGGCGGCGTATTGCCGATTGTGAAAAGCGCATTTTCGGCAGGAAATGTCTGGTGGCAGGCAGCGATCATTGCCCGATTGATATCAACCCCATGATAGATCGTTTGGGCATAGGCTGGCGTCTTGTTGATAAATGTCAGCATAGCACCATATCCACAGCCAATATCGGCAATTGTGACCGGCTTTTGCGGTGCCAATTGATGCACAAGTGATAGCAAAGCGTCAAAACGCGCAATCTGGCTTGTTTGTGAACGCCAGAAAACGCCTTGGGCGGTGTTGCCGCGATTGGCAAGCCGGTTGCGATAGGTTCGGTTGAGCTGGCGTTCATGGTTGGCATAGATGAAACGGCGAAGCAAAGCTGTCTCCAAAAAGCGTGGCGTGGATTGTGACGGTGCCCAAAATCATTTTATCTCGCCCACCAATGATTTAGGTCATTAATTCATTTAGAACAGGTTCTGACAAAAGAAATTCGGTAATTGAATCTGCGCGTTTCGATCAGGCGTGGCAAGCGCTGTTGTGACTTGGGTTATTTCTGGGGCTATGCCCGGTTAGACATCATCAAAACCGCGCTTGGCAGGGCTGATATGGGGCGGTAAGCTTGGCTTCGATCAAACAGGAGGTGGGTTGTGAAACTTTATGGGCTGAAAAATTGTGATAGCTGTAAAAAAGCGCTAAAAGCGTTGCAATCTGCTGGACAATCAGTTGAATTTATTGATCTTCGGGCAATGCCCGTTGCGGCTGAGCAATTGCAGAAATGGCTTGATGAACATGGTGATGCGGTTCTGGTGAATCGTAAATCAACAACATGGCGCGGGCTTGACGAACAGGCGCGCCAACAGCCTGTTCTGGCGTTGCTTGGGGCGAACCCAACTTTGATCAAACGGCCGGTCATTGAAAGTGGTGACAATAGTTTTGTTGGCTGGACAGCCGAAGTGCAAACGGCGCTTGGGCTTATCTGATTGGGGCGCGCGTTTGTTTGGGTTGGTTTTGCCAAAACAAATGATTATAACTCTGCTGGTAATTGATGCGGTTGGCCGCATTTCCTTTGACGCATGAAGGTGTTTTGATCATGGCAAAAAAACGGATGGTGATGGAGCTTGGCATGGGCAGCTCGCTTCGCCAGCAAGATTACACGCGGGCGGCATGCCGCGCGGTTGCAGACGCGCTTTGGCATAATTCTTTATCAATTGCTGATGCCTTTGGCCTTGATCGTTCGGCAATGATTATCGAAGTGGAAATTGGCGTCCAGCAGCCGGAAAAGGTGGATACTGACAAGGTTGCCGCCATCTTGCCTTATGGGCAGGGGGCGGTTCGTGCTGTTCATGGCGGTCTTGACGTGCCAAAGCCTGATGGCGGCGTTACCGTTATCGCCAATGCGGCGGTGGTGGTTTATCTCGATCTTGAGCCTGCAGGAGCCGCATAATGAAACGTATCATTCTCGAAATGGGTACCGGCAATGATCTTTATGGTGAAGATTATACAAAGGCGGCGTGCCGGGCTGTTGATGACGCGCTTCACCATAGTTCTTTGATTCTGTTTCGGTCTCTTGGGTTTGATCATGCCGATATGGATGTGCGTGTGACCATCGCCGTGCAGAATCCTGAAAAGGTTGACCAAGCGATTGTTGCCGCCAAGCTTCCGCGCGGAAATGCGACAGTCCAAGTCGTCAAGGGCGGCCTAGATGTTACTGATAATATTCATAATACCAAATCTGTGATCGCCACCGCTGCGGTCGAGGCCTATCTTGATATCGATCCCAAGGACTGGGTGTCGGCCTAGCGTTTCGAGCCTGCCCGTAAGGAGGCGATATGGCGCCGTTTGACATGCTGCTTTATGCTGGTGTGGTGTTTGGCTGGTCAACAAGCTGGCTGCCGTTAAAATGGCAGCTTGGGGTTGTCGCGCCCGAAATCTCTTTATTCTGGCGGTTTTTGATGGCAGCGCCGATGATGGCGCTTTTGGCGATTATGTCTGGCCAGTCACTGCGGTTTGATTGGCGGGTTCATTGGCGGTTTGCCGCGCTTGGCCTGTTTATTTTCTCAGGTAATTTTACGCTATTTTATCACGCTGCCAACGGGGTGGCGTCAGGGCTTTTGGCGGTGGTTTTTTCAACCGCTTCATTGGTTAATGTTCTTATGGGGGCAGCGCTTGGACGTCAGCGTCCACCAATACGGCACCTGCTTGCTGCCTTTGTTGGGATCAGCGGGGTTGCGCTGTTATATTGGCCCGAATTACAGCTATCCGAAACAGCATTGCCAAGCCTGATACTTTGCCTAATTGGCACATTGTTTTTTTGCAGTGGCAATATGGTTTCGGCCGCCAGCCAGCGCTGTGGCATTCCGGTTTTTGCGTCAACGGCTTGGGGCATGACCTATGGGGCCTGCTATCTTGGGCTGGTGTCATTTGTCATGGGCTATGAATTTATGATCGAGCGAACCCCGCTTTATGTTGGCTCGCTGATGTGGTTGACGATTATTTCGTCAGTTCTGACATTTAGTTGTTATTTGATGCTGATTGGCAAGATTGGTGCCAGCCGTGCAGGCTATGCGACTGTGGTATTTCCGGTGTTTGCCCTGCTGATTTCAACCGGATTTGAAAATTACCATTGGACCTTGCTTGGTATTGCCGGATTAGGGCTTGTCGTGGCTGGCAATATCATCATGATCCGCGCCCGCTAGATGAGTGATTATCTAGGCAAGTAACATCGCCGCTAGGCTGGTCACCGCGCCAATGGTCAAAATGGTGCGAAGCCGCATATACCAAGCGGGGATAAGCCCGCGATTGGCGGCTTGGCGATCCACCGACCAGGTCAGGGCAAATAACGGCATCAAGGCAAGAAGCCGCAGATTAGCATCAAAAATCAACAGGCTGGCAAACCCCATAAGTGCCGGTGTGATCGACCAGACATACCAATAGGGGCTGCGATCGTCCTGCATTGCCAATCCCCAATGAACCGCGCCAAGAAAGCTGAGGATAATCGCACCATAGGTGGTGCCGCCGATAAATCCATAAAGCACCAGCGCGTCAACGCCGCTATGCATGCCAAGCGCGGCAAGCCCAAAGGGAATAAGACCGCCCCAACCAAGCAGGGAAGGCATGTCCGGAATTTGGCTGTGCGGGGCTTGTTGGTTCATCACTCGATCCTTTTTGGCGATCAGATGCAGGTTGGTCTTTTGGCGTGGCCTGCCAAAATGGTTAAAAGTAATTTAGGCAATCTTCAATGTGAGATGCAACCATCCATCACAAGACCTGTGTCCAGCCAAGCTTTGTAATTCCCATAATTTTGGCATTTATCCGATATTTTTCCGCTTTGTAGCTTGCAATTAGGGCGTCGCTGAATTATTCCAATTGAGGTATGTTTCCGACCTGCTACTCAGGAGCCCCCATTGGATTTGTTTCTCGGTGAATATCTGCCAATTGCGGTCTTTTTTGCCATTGCTATTGGGCTGTCTCTTGCCTTTGTGCTGACCGCTTTTGTGTTTGGCAATCAGCGGCCTGATAGCGAAAAAATGACCGCCTATGAATGTGGCTTTGACGCGTTTGATGATTCGCGCCGTCAATTTGACGTTCGGTTTTATCTTGTCGCCATTCTGTTTATTATTTTCGATCTTGAGGTGGCGTTTCTGTTCCCTTGGGCGGTTGCGCTTGGGGGCATCGGGTTGTTCGGTTTCTGGTCAATGATGCTGTTTCTTGCAGTTTTGACCATCGGCTTTATTTATGAATGGAAAAAGGGAGCGCTGGAATGGGAGTGATGGATCCATCATTGGCACCGCCAATACCACCAGGCGCCGATCAGGACGCAATTTTGCGCGCTGTTGGTGACGAAATCACCAATCGCGGTTTTGTCATCGCCAAGGCTGATAAATTGTTCAATTGGGCGCGATCAGGCTCGCTATGGCCAATGACCT
>Ga0213869_10002533_pt1 | contig 12589 bp, 14 predicted proteins | sample PICome_10_FD_160083 | JGI IMG/M metagenome (GOLD analysis project Ga0213869, IMG submission 160083) | Coastal seawater microbial communities near Pivers Island, North Carolina, United States - PICO132 | ecosystem: Environmental > Aquatic > Marine > Coastal | place: USA: North Carolina...
CACCAATCTTTACCTTTCCAGTCTAGATCACTGTGTAAACGTACTGCATAGCCCGGAAGCCAGCGTTGCTTATATTCGAATGTTTCTTGCGGTGTCATAATACTAGTATACCTTCTTTAATGCTGTTTGTCAACTAAATATATATATGAATGATGCGTATACCTCAGCGTTATTTGACGTTGTAAAAGATACTTCCGTAAAATACGGATACGACTTGCCTGAACCAATTGAAGCATATGTTGTTATGCTCCTTGCTACTCATGTTGATAGACCTGACTTTCTTCCTAAAGATGCATTTGGTACTACATTACTACAACTTAAAACAAGTGCCGAAGCAAAAGAACTTGGCGACACTTGTTTGTTTGTTGCAGGAGTATTTCCAACCATTGGCGAACGTAAAGGTCTTAAACGTAGGTATTATCAAGATATTGGCAGTACATCATACGGTATAGTAGCAGAGGTACAAAATCCTGAATTGTTTAGTACTCTTGCTACTCACTTTAACTTCTTAAGCGAGTTTATAGAAGTAACAGTTAATTCTTCCAAACACTCGCATAGTAACCTTTTCCGTTAGTATCGCCGCCGTCGTTGTCTACATCAACATCGTTGTATAAAATACTAGTAACAGTGTCTTCGCCATTTGGATATTCGGTAATGATTACTTTTAGTTTCTTAGGATCAAACTCACCAATAGTTTCAAAGCGCCCTTCAAAGAACGTGCCTTTTTCACTGCTATACATCTGTAGTGTGTAATCACCTTCGTCGCCAAAGTCTTCGTCCGACTCTACTAGATCAACTTCATAGTTGTCAGCTTCCATAACACCGTCTAAGTATTCTTGTAGTTCTTCACCATCAACAACTTCAGCAACAACAGTGTCATGATATTCCTTGCCGCTGATTTCTTCAACTGTGATCCTAGCACTACTATACTCTACACCATACTGATGTACGATTTCATTTGGACCTTCATACCACGGATATTTGTAATCTTCTTCAGTGAGGAAGTCTGCCTCAGGTGGAACTACTTCAATATTATCAAAATCATAATCTTCTGGGTCGTCATTGACCATGTAGTTTACAAGATCACTATCACCGTGTTCTTCACAGATGGGTTGCCAAAAGTCATGCACTTCCTTGCTTACATTAATGTATGCACTCTCGCCACCGTATCCCCAAAGTTGAATACGATAGAAACGTGGGCCTTTGAGTGTTTCAACTAGTTCTGTTTTTTCTTCAGTAGTAGCCATTTTAGTCACCTATAACAAATTTAAGATATTCGACCATTTTCTCTGGAGTAGTTTCGCCGTATGGATCTTCATCAGTACCATCGTTGTTGATGCCAGGTTCCTGCCACCACTTCTCTACAACTCCGTCAGTGAACACTGCCATATAACGCCAGCTTCGATTTCCAAAGCCTACATGGTTCTTACCAACCAACATACCCATAAAGCGAGTAAAGTTGCCTGAACCATCTGGAATGACTTTTACGTTTTGAATTTCTTGTGCCTTAGCCCATGCATTCATTACAAATGCATCGTTTACACTAATACAGTATACTTCGTCTACGCCCATATTTTTAATTTCTTCGTACTTTTCTTCAAAGCCCGGAAGCTGATATGTGCTACAAGTCGGAGTAAATGCTCCAGGTAGTGAAAATACTACTACACGCTTGCCTTTTAAAATACTATCGCTAGTTACGTCTTCCCAACGGAAAGGGTTAGGTCCGCCGATACTTTCATCGCGAACACGAGTTTTAAACACCACGCATGGTGCTTTGAATCCTTCGATCATAAATGTCTCCTAGTAATTTACTTTACTATATTAACATTATATGACCAAAGTGTCAACCATTTAATTAGTTATTCAACGGATTATCAAGTGCTTCTTGTAGTAGTTCACGGATATCTTTATCAAGAGTACGCATGTCTTCGTCGATACGACCTTCGGTTGCTCTCATAGTATCACGCACATCCTTTTCAGTCTCTCTATTTAGCGATTCAACTTCACGTATACTTTGTGCTACATCTTTTTCAACTTGGTTCATTTCGTTGCGTATACCTTCGAGTGTTGCTTCGATACTTGCTTGTGCTGCTTTTACACGAGCTTCTGACTCATCAACTTTGTCTTCCATTCTGTCTACTGCTGCTTCAGTTTTTAGAATGTCGTCACGTAGTCCGTCTTTGATGTCACGAGTATAATCAACTGCTTCTGTCAGTTTGAGTTCAATTATGCTCATACGTTCATCGTATGATGCCATTAGCTCTTGATACTCTTGCTGTTGATCTACAAATGCAATAGCTTCCTCTATCTTTTGATACATTACAAAGCCACCGTAGAGTGAACCTACTACAGTACCAATTACAGTTACAAGTGCAGTTACACTCATAAACGTTACTTTTATACCGAAGACACGAAACTCTTTGTTCTTTAGGTTTTCGATACCTTCTTCCATATTTTCTAAGCTTTCGCCTAAGTCTTTATCAGCCATTGCCCTCTCCTTACTGTACGTATGCTGGTTTACTGCATACTTCCCTTGGTCCTACGTCGCTATGCATTATTGTACAGCGATATTCTGCTCTTAATTCCCAACGCCAATTGCGCCCTTTGTACCATGGTTTTTCTTTTAGGAATTTTTGTATTTGAGCTACATTTTCTTGTTGTTTTTCTACTTCATAGTTTGATACACACGCAGCCGATGAATTCCAATCATGTGTATTCAAACGTTCTTCTACAGGTAAATTATAATCATAGCCACTTGCTAACAAACATTCTTTGATCATATCATTGTTTAATTTAGTTGATGCTGCATTTGACAATGATGCCCATGATATTAGTAGTGTTATTAATAATGCCCTCATTTTTTATCCTTTCTGTTTAATCGTATTGCGATCTAACCATTTCTCTATGTAGTGCATCACTTGCACCATTAAACAATCCTGCTCTCGGACTGTCATATGTTTTTTGATTTTCATATACACCTTGATCATTGTATATTTCGCCGCCTTGCATCTGTGGCTGCTGATATGCTCTAAAGTTTGGATTGTATCCTAATAGTGCTGCTTGTGCGTCTTCGTCATCTGATCCTGCAAGTGCTTCTGCTACCAGTGCATCCTCTTGTGCATTTTGACTTTCGACTGATTCTTCTGCACTTTCCTCTGCTGTTTCTTCTGCGTCTGCTACTGCCTGCGTAATCATGTTTGCTGCTATGTCATTTATTATTTGATTAATAGGATTAGTAGGATCGTTTAGTGCTGCAATTTGCAGTGTTGCTTCATTTGATGTTGCAAGAGCATCTTCCCCTGTGATATCAGTAGTTTGTACTGCTCCGCCGTCAGCTAATGGATTATTATCTTGTGCTGCTGTTTGCCCTGTACTTGCAAAGTCAGTAGTACCAAACGAATCGTTAGATTGTGAACCATTGTTTGATCCCGTTGTATTGCTCTGTGATTGTCCGTTGTCTGAACCACTTGCAACATTTTGTTCTCCGCCACTGCTTGATCCAAATTCAAAATTACTACCACCTTGAATGCCGCCGTTTGCGCTTGTGCTGCCTGTAGGATCTACACTTGTTAGTGTGCTGCTTACACCGCCAGACTCTGACAAGCCGATGCCTGTGCTTGCTTGTGCTGCGTCTGTGCTGGCTGATACAGCACTGTTTGCTACATTGTTAGCTGCATTAACCGCACTTAGTTGTGTTGCGTTTAACCCTGTACCCGGAGTTCTTGTTGTTGCTTGTTCAGTTGCTTGTTCTTGTGCGTCTGCTACTGGATCAGGCGTTGCTTCTGCTATTGATCGTTCTTGTGCTTCTGCTACCGGATCAGGCGTTGCTTCTGCTACCGGATCAGGAACTCCTGTCTCGGCGGGGTTTGCTACGGGATCATTTTCTCCTGTATCTTGTCCGTCATTTGCAGGAGCACCTGTTGCTTGTGCTAATGCACCAGCTTGTCCTGTCGGATCTTCTAACTGTGTCAAGTCGTTGCCAAACGCATCAGTGCCTCCATTATTAAGAGCGTCTGCTAATGCATTTTGTGTGCCACCTGTTAGATCTGTTGCGCCTGCTGCTTCGTTCATTTGATCCATCATAGCAGTTTGGTAACCTGGGCAGTTTACATCATACAACGGATCATTCATACACATCTGTTCAAACAATAATTGTTCTGTATTGTCTTCTATGATAGGCCTAAACTTTAGTTTTACATTTGGTTCAACAAATTCAGGTCCAAAGTACCCTTCCCAGTTGCCAACATCTTGACCTGTAACTTCTAGCATTACACTGTCTAACTTGCTCACGTCAAACGGAGTGTCAAAGTTTTCATCGCCACTAAAATTAGTCCAGTTGTTAATCCAATAAGAATAATCAAACTCTTTTTTGTAAACTATGTTGCCGCCGTTATCTTTAACAGCAAGAGTTACAGTCAGTGTGTCTTGTCCATCTTTTCCGTTAGTTGCTTCTTCATTAGCATCAGCGTTTTTAACCAGCCAACTATATGTATACCCGTATGTTTCAAGTCCTGCATTTTTTAATGCACTGTCAATAGCACTTATCTGTGTTAGACTTTGTTGCATATATCCCCAGTTGATTTGATCACTTCCGTTGTTTATGATAGGACATTCACCGCCACCAATTGCACCCCAGGTAGGTGTGTCACCGGTTGCATAACATCCGCTCCAGTATTCAGAACCATTTCCAAATATATTTGTATCGCTGTCTACAACACCAACATACGCCTGTTGACCTTGATAAATTCCTATAGGAGAAGTATCAGGTTCAGCAATCATATTAAGATCGCTAAAACTATACCATTCTATGTTTAGATAATCTTGGCTGTTATAAAATGCACATTGAGTAGGTTCAATAGCATTATAAACAGCAAAAGGAGTGCCGCCATAGCTGCCGCCGTCGTACATAAAACAGAATCCATCGTCTGTAGTGTCGCCGTTATCAGGATCGCCAGCAATATACCAATGCCAGTCTGTTAGAGTAGAGCCTTCGTATATGCCGCTTTCATCGATTGATCCTTTGTAGTAATCAACATCGTTATTCCAAGTTACATTGCTGTAGTCGCCTACTGCAAATGCTGGATTAGATGCCAAGAAGTAAAAGCATAAGCCCAGCACCGAGGATGCCTTTGACAGCGCCTTCCATTTGGTCATTGCGTCTTGTCTCCTGCTCAATATTAGTAGGTTGCATTTGAGGATTAGCTGCCCATAATTCTTTAGCTTCTTGTCCAATTGAACCATCGAATGGACACGGAGTTCCTGCCATTTCCATAGCACGGTATACACTTGGGTCTTGACACATTAAACTAACAGCCGCAACCTTCATACCCATGTTGTACAGCGTCTTTGAATTCTTTAGTCGCTCACAGTTCAAATCACGAACATGTCCGCCACCACTTGCACCTAGTATCTGTGTTTGTACAGCCGCAGAGTATGTAACAGTACAAGTATCATTGCCGCCCATTTGAACTGTTGGAGCAATAGCAGTTGGCGGTGGTGAGATAATTTCTTGTCTAATATTACTGTTGTTATTATTATTGTTGTTGTTTGTATTATCTGATGTACTATCAACTGTAGTATTATTAGTATTGTTATTAGTATTTGTATTGGTGTTAGTATTATTGCTTGTAACGTTACTGTTTACATTTTGATTGATATTTTGATCTATAGTACTATTAGTAGTTTGATTGATAGTGCTATCAGTAGTACTGTTAATAGTGCTGTTGTTGGTATTGTTAGTTGTCTGGTCAATCGTACTAGTATTAACATTTGTGTTGGTATTAGTGTTGTTTGTACCGCCACTAAGAATATTGTTGTTGGTATTCGTATTTGTACTAGTACTAGTACTGTCTATTGTGCTAGTATTTGTATTCGTATTTGTATTCGTATTGTTATTTGTACTAGTACTGTCTATTGTGCTAGTATTTGTATTCGTGTTGGTATTTGTACTATCTATTGTAGTATCGTTTGTGTTTGTGTTTGTAGAGTTAACAGTGCTGTTAGTTGTAGTATCACTGTTTGTACCTACATAACTAGAGCTGTCGTAGGTTACTCCATCTACAGTTGTCTGTGCATTTACAATTGTGCTTGAAAATAATACACATCCTATAGTCGCAATTGTTCTTAGAAAATATTTACTCATGTGCCCTCCTAGACAAAGCGCCCTCACGCTCTACTTGGTATAGTATTTATGCGATTGTGATACTATAATTAACCGGCTGTTTAATGATTAAACAGTAGCGTTAGGATCGTTAGGCTGCGCTTTGGTTTGATCTACTGGAGGTTTCTCTTGATCGGTTGATTGTTGTGTTGTTGCTGCTGCATCTAGTTTTTCAACATTTGCTAGATCTTTTAATAACTCGCCCATTTCGACTAGGTTGCGAATTGCGCCGCCACTTAATGCTGTACGCAGTTGTACTAGAATCGATTTACCATTTAACTTTGCAGCACCATCTTTTCCAAGTGCTTGAACTGCTTCTTCTGATTTTAGGTTACCAACAATGCTAATTCTATGATTGCTCAAACCAGGCTCGTTAATTACTTGTAGATCATAAAGTTCTAGTGCTGCTAACAATCTAGAATCAAATGCAAGTTCTTTGTATGCAAGTTTAGCACTCGGGCTTAGAATAACAAGTGTTACGCCTTCTTCGCCTCGTGTTGCATGAAAGTTGATACCATCATATACGTTTTTAACTAGGTTATATTCTTTTTTTACATTGTCGTCTTGTGTATATGCTTGCGCTTGTTTTGCCATTTCGCTATATAATTTAGCAAATGGACCTTGGCCATAGTTATATTCTTTGTAGTCAGGATCGCTTGAATCTTTAAATCCAAATTCGTTTTTCATCGAGTCTGGCAGTCTGAATTTAAGAACACTTTCAAAGAAGTCTGATACTACGCCCCATTCAGCACCACTAATTTGACCAAACTGTTTTACTGTGCCTGACTTGAGACTCAACAGCCTTGTTGCTTGACCATCATATGTAATTTTTAAATCTACTTTTGTACTGCTTTGTTGTGTTGCATCACCGCCGTCACTTATAACTTGTACTTCGTTTTTGCCAGGATCTGCCTTAGCTTTGTCAACAGCAACCATTGCACGTTTGTTACTATTAGCATATTCTGCTGCATCACTAATACTTTTTTGTAGACTTTTGATTGTAGCAGGGTCAACGCCTTCTTCTACAATCTTAAAATCTTTAGGAGATGCAAGTGGATCATCTTCTTGGATCCACAAACGTAAACTTTTCATTGATTGCGAATTCAATGTAAGTGTAAAAGAAAAGTCGTCGTCTTCAACACCTGCTGTTTGATAATCAGTAGTTCCGCTATATAACCCTTTTGCTACAACTTCTTTAAGGATATTGACAACATCGGTTTTAGAAACGCTGCGGCCACCAGCTCTAAATTTTGCAGTAATAGCAGCGCCGAGAATTGCTTCAGCAGCATCACCTTTGTTAATACTCATAGAACCAGTTGCTGCTTCTGTCTTCCATATCTTATTAGGAGTATAACTGCTGCCATCAATATAAAATTTAGTTTTCATGATATTAGCAGCATCATTTTCAGGGTTGTTTGCCCATGATTGCCATTCGTCGGCACTCATAACACTTCCATTTACTTCAATTTTATCAATAGCACCAAATGTTGCAGCGTTTGATGCAGCAGTCTTACCTTCTGGTACTACCGCAAACGGCTTTTTAAGTCCAATGCTTTTTGCTATTGCCATTACATATTTACGATTGCCTGTCTTTGGATCAATTTTAGATATTTCTTTAGCAGTCATTGTCTTTGACGGCAACGCAACATCATCGTCTGCATCTGCTTCTTTGATAATTTTTTTTGATTCTACTATTCTAAAGTCACTAAAGCGCATTGGGTAATTCCTAATTTATTTTAAGTATTTATCTTAGGGAACAACATATCGGTACAAAACTTATCAACGTCTGCTTCGTCTAGCCCAAGACTTTTCATTGTGCGAGGAGTGTGCGGATTCTGTTGCTGATTGTGGCAGTAATAGTTCTGTGCTGCTGTTACTAGATCTACATTACCTGATCCAGTGAACTCACTGATTTCATCAAAGTAAGCACGTAGGTTATTTTGTGCAAGTTCAATAATAGCAACTGCTTCTTCTTCTGTGCTTACATTACCAGCAGCAAGCATCTTATCTGTAAAGATGTTAGTTGCCCATTCTGGTAGCTGTCGTTGCTTCTTGGGAATAAAGTCTGCAACTGCTTCTTTGTATCCTGCAATCATAGGATTGTCTAGATCAGCACTTGCACTGAAGTCATGAAACGCACCTGTCATTTTGTTCTTACCAGCAATCACATCAAAGCCGTAGATTGGACCTGGATTGTTTAGTACTGGAAACACACAAACGTGCATCATCCAAAGACCTTTTGAGTCTCTAGCATCTACAACATCAATGTGAGCCCGCCTAACATCATCATTGCGCCAAACGCGATTAACCCACAAATCGTTATTAAAATGGGAAAGACCTGGTTCTTCGTACTCTGTTGCACTTGCTTCAAATATGTTGATAATTTCATCTTTACACTCTATTAGTCTATCCCAAATAACACTCACGATTCGTTAGCCTCTCCAAGTTGTTGAAACATTTTAGTTGCAAAATCAAAACATAGTTTTGCTTCGTCTGCCATACTGTCATCCAATCTTGCACGAACTAGTTCTTTAAGTTCATCATGACCTCGGTCAAACTTGTACATACGTCCTTGGCCTGGAACACGTTTAGCAATCATTTGTCCACCACTTAGGTCGCCCATGTGTCTTACATATACGTGTGCCATTAATTTGTCAGCATCATCTTTAATTGACATAAGGTGATTCATATATTCTTTTACTACAGGCATCAATGGCGGCTGATGAGGATTTGTTTCTCCCCATAATTCTTGATAGTCTTCGTGTATAGCAGGTGCTCTACGTAATTCAGGAATTCCATCAAACAATCCATGCATCATTGCTAACATTTCTAACATATTATATTGAGGATGTTGATTGAATAAGTAGCATGCATATCGCTCTGGACTTATTTGTGGTTCTTTTGCAAACATCTCTTTTACAAAAGATTGTCGTTCTGCATTTTTATGATGCTCCCAAGTTAATTCTTTTAAATTGCTCATTGTGACTCTTCTATTTTTAATTGCAGAGGGAATCCGTGATTGCGACTTATATTTACAGCCTCGACACTCTTTTGTTCTGCTATTTCGTACTTATAAGTGCCTACTATAGCAGATCCTTCATTATGAATCTTCATTGTAAGTGATTCGGCATCTTTGTCGCTATGCTTAAAAATTTCCTTTAATAAGCCGATTACCCATTCCATAGGAGTAGCATCGTCATTAAGCATAATAACATTATATTTACTAGGTTCTTTAACAACTTGTTTAATTTTTTCATCAATTACAATATCTGTATCAGTACTCATTCTTTTCTCCTAATTTCAAAATGGGGGAGATATTTCACTCCCCCATAGACTGCTTACTCGCCGGCGTTGTCGATTGCTTCCTGCACATGTCCATTCCAGTCGTTGATTGCAATCTTCTTGGGTTGCAATTCTTCTGGAACTTCACGCTTCAAATGAATGTTCAGCATGCCGTGCTCAAGGCCTGCATTTTCAACTTCAACGTGGTCAGCAAGTGTAAACTCTCTGCGGAAGTTGCGTTCACCAATTCCTTTGTGCAAATAGTTTACGTTTTCTCCACCTTTAGGCGAAGTACCTTCTACACGTAGGATGTTACCGTCCTTGGTAATGTCCAAGTTAACCATACCGAAGCCAGCGACAGCGAGTGTAATCATAAACTCGTCTTCGTTGATCTGCGCAATGTTGTATGGTGGGTAACCTTGTGATTGACTGTTAGCAAACTGTCTGTCCAGTTCGTTAAATAGTCTGTCAAATCCGATAGTGCCTCTGTGTAGGCTAGGTAAGTCTAGAGTTGTTAGTCTTGTCATTTGTTTTCTCCTTATAAAGCAAGATTAAAAAGTGCAACCCTTTCGGCGTTGCACTTTTATTTATCATTGAGATATTACATCATACCCATGCCTGGATTCATTCCAGCTGCTGCATCTTCTTTCTGCGGAATGTCTGTGATAGCACACTCTGAAGTAAGAAGTAAACTTGCAACACTTGCAGCATTGATTAACGCAGTCTTTGTAACTTTAGTAGGATCAATGATACCTAGTTCAATCATATCGCCGTATACACCGTTAGCAGCATTATAACCGTAATTACCTTCTCCTGCTAATATATTAGCTACAACTACATCTGAACTATCGCCTGCATTTGATGTAATTTGACGCAATGGCGATTCAACTGCACGTAGTACAATTTTAATGCCTGCGTCTTGATCTGTGTTTGCGCCTGTGATTGTACCTGCATTTTGCTTTGCACGTAGAAGTGCAACGCCGCCGCCTGCTACGATACCATCTTCAACTGCTGCACGAGTTGCATGAAGTGCATCGTCAATACGATCTTTCTTCTCTTTCATCTCAACTTCAGTTGCTGCACCAACTTTAATAACTGCAACGCCGCCGTCAAGTTTTGCAAGACGCTCTTGTAGTTTTTCTCTGTCGTAGTCGCTTTCAGTAGTTTCGATCTGTGCGTTAATTACACTAATACGTTCTGCAATTGCTTCTTTAGTTCCTGCGCCATCAACAACAATAGTGTTGTCTTTTGACACTTCTACACGGGCTGCACTGCCAAGATGTTCTGCTGTTACTTTTTCAAGTGTAAGACCTAGATCATCGCTAATAACAGTTGCTCCTGTTAGTACTGCAATATCTTGTAGTATTTCTTTGCGACGGTCACCAAACCCGGGTGCTTTAACTGCACATGCTTTGACTACGCCGCGAGCACTGTTAACAACTAGAGTTGCAAGTGCTTCGCCTTCGATGTCTTCTGCAATAATCAAGATTGGCTTACCTGATTGTGAAACTGCTTCAAGGACAGGCACTAAGTCACGAATGTTTGTAACTTTCTTTTCTACAATCAATACATACGGTGTTTCAAGTTCCACTACTTGACGTTCTGCATTTGTAATAAAGTAGGGTGATAGGTAGCCGCGATCAAACTGCATGCCTTCAACAACTTCGAGCTCATCTTCAAGTCCTTTGCCTGACTCAACAGTGATAACACCATTCTTGCCAACACGCTCCATTGCTTCTGCAATAATGTCGCCGATAGTTGTGTCGCTGTTTGCTGAGATTGAACCTACTTGTGCAATTTCATTTTGTGTTGAACATGGCTTTGACATTTTGTCAAGTTCTGCTACTAAGGCAGTAGTTGCTTTATCAATACCACGTTTGATATCCATAGGATTCATACCAGCAGTTACATACTTCATACCTTCTGTAACAATGCCTTGTGCAAGTACAGTTGCAGTTGTAGTGCCATCACCGGCGTCATCTGCTGTGCGGCTTGCTACTTCTTTAACCATCTGCGCACCCATGTTTTCAAGTGCATCTTCAAGTTGAATTTCTTTTGCTACGCTTACACCATCTTTGGTAATTGCGGGGCCACCAAATGGCTTTTGGATTACCACGTTGCGTCCTTTAGGACCTAGTGTTACACGTACTGCATTTGCAAGTGTGTTTACACCTGCTACTAATTTAGCACGGCTTTCCGCACCGAATGTTACTTTCTTTGCTGTCATTGTTTTCTCCTTATTCTATAATTGCTAAAATTTGATCTTCTGTAAGAATTAAATATTCTTCATTGTCTTCTGTTACTGTTTGTCCAGCGCCTTTGAAATACATTACTGTATTGCCTTCGCTTACAACTAGCGGCACAACTGTACCGTCTTCGGCAACTCGTCCAGCGCCTGTACTTACAACAGTGCCTTTTACTGGTCCTTCTTTAGCATTGTCTGGAATATATAAACCGCCAGCAGTTTTAGTTTCTGCGTCAGCTGGTTTAACGAGAATACGATCTCGAATTGGATTTATCTTCATTCTATTTCTCCTTGTTAAGCAAGATTGTTTGGAACCCGTCTGGCGTTCCGTCTTTATTTATTATTATTCGCATAAACAGCATTAAATTGCTGTGTACAACGAACAAAGGTTGTGCATTTGCTAAGTTGCTTGAGCTTCATAGCGCCTGCGTATGTACAGGTAGATCTAATACCCCCGAGTAAATCTTGTACGGTTATACCCACAGAGCCTCTGTAGGGTACTAGAACTTCCCTGCCTTCTGACGAACGATAGTTTTTCAATCCGCCAAAATGTTTTGTGTTTGCTGCGTCACTACTCATACCGTAGAACTGTACAAACTGTTTCATTTCTCTTACTCGATAACCTTCGTTATCAACTTCATTTGTTTCGTAGAATTTAGTAATAACTTCGCCGCCACCTTCATCGTGCCCGGCGAGCATACCACCCAGCATTACAAAGTCTGCGCCGGCAGCAAAAGCCTTAGCCACGTCACCAGGGCAGGTACAGCCGCCATCAGCAATAATATGTCCACCAAGACCATGAGCCGCATCTGCACATTCGATAACTGCCGAAAGTTGGGGATACCCCACGCCAGTCTGAATGCGAGTAGTGCATACACTACCAGGGCCAATTCCCACTTTAA
>Ga0213869_10002535_pt1 | contig 12579 bp, 15 predicted proteins | sample PICome_10_FD_160083 | JGI IMG/M metagenome (GOLD analysis project Ga0213869, IMG submission 160083) | Coastal seawater microbial communities near Pivers Island, North Carolina, United States - PICO132 | ecosystem: Environmental > Aquatic > Marine > Coastal | place: USA: North Carolina...
GCCATTGTGAGGACACTGAGGCCAATGAGGCCAGAGTGAACTATTGTTGACCCACTGTTAACCACTATGAGCCACGGTTACCCCTCGGTCATAGACAATATGTCCCATATGAGCCAATATGGAGACCTAAGGACTATTGTGGGCCAAAGAGTCTCCTTGATTACCCCTGGCCTATGTGGTTCTAGGGGGTGTGCAAATAAAACACGGGTACATTATATATTTATAAATTACATCCTTGATCTAACCTTAAGTTAAAGAGGTATCCTGGAGGCCCTTAAGGTGCCATATTTAGAATATATTTAATCATATAAAAAAAGGGGTCAATTATGTATCACTATATGTAAGGTAACAACGTATTTAGCCTAAACTCAGCTACTAGAGACATAATTGATCTAGTTTGGTCTATATCTACCATAAAGATATATCTTTGATACAGATACGCTAAGGTAACACTGGAAGGGTAAGGGGTGGTTTAAAGAGTTAAGCTAATATACTAAGGATACATTGAGGATACATTATGATATTGTGGTAACCCCTTACCCTTTTAGGATACCTAGTATCTTTAGAATGGATAGTAGTAACCTTTCTGGCCTACATGGCTACCCCGTGGGGATAACCACAATGGGTCCTTGACTCGTTCAACAACTAATTATTTGCGTATACAGGAGGAAGTTATGGCAGATACTAAAAATAAACCGCCGATAGATAAACGTAACGGAAAACCTCATAAAGGCGCAGAGAATTTAAAATCCTGGAAACCAGGACAAAGCGGTAATCCGAAAGGTAGGCCTACTGGGGCTTTAGGAGCTAAAGGCAAATTAAAAAGAGATTTGCAAGTTATGAAATGGATGCAAGAAGACCCAGAGCTAGCTGAGTTAGTAGAGTCTTTGGATAACACCGAAATGTTTGAGGCATTAAAAAATACGGCTTTTGCTATTTATGCTAATGATCCAACAGATATGACTAAGTACGATAGAGCGTATAAAGCTGTTGCCGAAGAAAGAGAGTATTCAGAAGGTAAAAAGATTAGGCAAGAAGTAGATTCAAGAGTTACGCAAGTATCAGAAATGACTATTGAAGAGCTAGAAGCCGAGCTGGCTGATGTTACTGATATAGATCCAGAAGATTTAGATCCTCCCGAAATTAACGCACAAGCAGAAGGTAGTGATTTTAAAAAATCTAAAGAATGAAAAAAATTAGCATATTATTAGGAGTTTTTATGGCAATATTATCAAAAACAGGGGCAAACCCAGGTATATTGTCTAGTCCGCCAGAAAATAATATGGGAATAGATAATTTGTATAAAGCTTTTAGTGGCGCTGAAACAGAAGCTTTTAGTAATCCTTGGATAAGAACTACGTTTAGAGAAGCCGAAGGCGGGTCAACTGCATTTGGTCCTGTGCAATTAACTGGAAATTTAGTAAAAAATTATTTATTAAACAAACCAGAAATAATTGAAGATAAAGATTTCGCTAATAGGTATTTAATGAATGCTAGAAAGTTTGCAGAGCATGGTAATAATAAAGGCAAAATACCTCATTTTAATCCAGACTATGATTATGGGGGCCAAGGTGGCTTAACTACCGAGGCTGATTATGAGGGGTACTCAAAATTATCTAAAGCAATTATGAACGATTTATGGGCTAAAGCCAAAACAACAGATAAACCCCTAGAAAATATGATTAAGTATTGGAGATGGGGGGAAGGTTCGGACAAATCAAGGAATGATGATCCAGAATACTTTAAACGATTTTTTAAACATTTAGGAGCGTAACATGGAGAACATAATAGGTTTTATTATATTCGCAGCAGTGGCAGCTTTTGCATTTAGAAAGCAATTAACGCCTTTTTACAATAAATATTTTGGAGACAAAAATGACTAACTTGCTTTTAACTGATGTAACCTCGGGTGCATACCCAGAAGTAACGCCAGCAACTGATTCAGCGTGGAGTGCGGTAATTCCAGCATCGCCTGCTGAGCAATCTATTACTGTTCCTGCAGGAGCACAATTTGCTAAGTTTACTTCCGATGCAAATTTTTATGCTACATTTGACGGATCTACAGTAGCTGTACCGGGTAATTCCGCAGCATCTGCCGCATCTGTTTCTGTTCTTAACCCAAGCGTTAAGCACATTAGATCAGTACCCACAATTAAGTTGAACGCTACAGGGCTAGCACACGTTACTGTAGAATTTTTTAAATAAGTAAAAACTCGGGGGTTAGGAGACTAGGCCGGAGGATTTTTTAATCAAAAGGAGTTAATATGTTAGAAAAAATAAAAAATGGCGCAGACGCCGCAATAGACGTAGGTATCAAGTTAATCAGCTTGTCAATTGTGTTACAAATTATCTTTGGACCGAAGGTAGCCTTTTTAACAGGAGACGTAATTACTTCTATACTTAATATAGTATGGACATTAGGTAACGCTGGACTAGCAGGAATTATTGCTGCTGGTATAATCTGGAAATTACTAGACAAAGACATAACGAGTGAATTGTCTAAGTAGCTAAGAAAAACTTGGGTCCCTCCGAACGGTGACGGTTGGCATCAGCCCGAGTAACCAACCACCTAATTTAAAGCTATTATCATATGAACTAGAGGGTAATTATGGATAAAAATAGTAATGAATACAAATTAAAATTAGCTAAAGAAATAGAATTGCGTAAAGCTATTGCTATAAAAAAGAAAGATTTAGAATATAAAGCTGACTTTAAAAAGTTTTCAGAAGATCGGTTAAAAATAATAACCAAAAATGCTGCGCAAGGTTATATACCTTTTAAATTTAATTTAGCGCAACAAAAAATACATGACGCAGTTGAAAAACAGCTAAACACAAAAGGCAGAGTAAGGGTGCTAATTTTAAAGGCCCGACAACAAGGTATATCTACGTATACAGCAGGAAGAGTATTTTGGAAAACTTTGTATACACCTTATACCCGGTCGGTGGTGCTAGCGCACGATAGCGCAACATCTGATGCTTTATTTACAATGAGCAAACAATTTATTGAAAGAATGCCAAATAATACAGCTCCTGAGTTAGTTAAATCTAACGCAAAAGAAATTAAATTTGCGCATAATGACTCAGGGTTTAGGTTGTACACAGCGGGTTCACCTGAGGCCGGAAGAGGCACAACACCAACAATTTTACATTGTTCAGAAGTAGCTTTTTGGCAAAATCAAGAAAAAATTCTAGCTGGTCTATTCCAAGGGGTTTCTAGCGCTGACGGCACTGAAATAATTTTGGAATCTACAGCTAATGGCGCTTCAGGCTCTTTTTACGAAATGTGGAAAAAAGCAGAGCAGGGCTTAAATGATTATGTTCCGGTATTTTTGCCATGGCATATGACATCAGAATACGCCATGGAATCACCAAAAGATTTTGTAAAAACTAAAGAAGAGGAAGCATTAGCTGAATTATATAATTTAACTAATAACCAACTTTATTGGAGACGAATGAAGATTGGTGAATCTGGCGCAACAAAATTTGCTCAAGAATACCCCGCAACCTCTGAAGAAGCGTTTCAAGTATCAGGCGCAAATGTATTTGATATTGAAAAAATTGAAAAATTAAAAATTGAATCTGCTACAAGCATAAGAAGTTTTAATCCTAAAATGATGTCTTGGGACGAACAAAAAGAAGGGCATCTTGAAATATGGGATGCACCCAGCTTTAACGAAAAATATATAATTGGAGCTGATGTTGCGCTTGGGGTAGGGCAAGACTATAGCGCGGCGGTAGTTATGAATTCAAAAAGAGAAGTAGTTGGTTTATACCGCAATAATAGAATAGATCCTTCTGCTTTTGGTAAAGAATTATTTTATTTAGGACGTTATTTTAATAACGCACTTTTAGCTGTTGAATCTAATTCAATGGGTGTAGCAACTCTTCAAAAGCTAAAAGATATGAATTACGTTAATATGTACTTTCAAACAAAGATTGCTAACATTTCAAATGAAGAAGGAATAAGGCTAGGCTTTAGAACAACTAGTGCTTCTAAACCTGCTATCATAGGCAACTTAAAAAACTGGTTATTTGAAGAAGAATTAGATATCAAATCTTCAATAATTACTCAAGAATTAAAAGATTACTTATCTGATGATAGAGGCTCAACTGGCGCAAGTCCGGGATGTTTTGATGATTCCGTAATGGCTTTAGCTATTACTTGCGAAGTTTATCGAACACACATTGATAGGTTGACAAATGATAGAGTAGGGTTTGGTAATATGTATATACCAGAAACTAATAACAATTGGATTTAGGAGACATTATGTCGAAAAAAATTAATAAGGTAACAGATGAAGAGCTAACGGGTCTCATTAATGACGCTATTCATCAATCAGTAGGCTCATTTTCTGATGGTTCTGAAATATCAGAAGCTAGAGAAGAATCTATTGATTACTATACCCAACAGCCAAGAGGCAGATTAGAGCCAATGGGCGTTTCTCAAGTTGTATCATCAGATACTGTAGAAATTGTAGATTCGTATTTAGCAGTTATTTCAGAATTAATGTTAAGCAATGGAAAAATAGCTAAATTTAACCCGATGGACCCAACACAATCTAAAGCTGCAGGCATAGCTTCAGATGTTACTAATCATTGCATTTTTGTTAAAAATAATGGCTGGGTAGAGCTAAATACTTGGATTAAAAGTGCTTTGCTATTTAAAAATTCTACTATTCGTTGGAAATGGGCAGAGTCTTCTGAATATAAAGTAGAAGAATACGAAAATATAACTACAGCCCAACTTGATGTAATAACTGCAGAAAATGATATAGAAATTATTGAATTAATAACGGCATCTGAAGTAATTGACGGTGAAGAAATTGAATATTATGAATTAGCTAAGATTAGACGAAAAGTAGATACGTCAAAAATAGAGCTAGAAAATATTCCGCCCGAGTCATTTATGATTAATCGCACAGCTACTTCAATAGCTAATTCAACATTTGTAGGAATTCAAACCGAAGTGTCTTTATCTGATCTTCGCGCGCAAGGATTTGATGTATCAGATGATTTAGCCACCGAAGGCTCAGAAAATTTTGCAGGATTAAAAGGAAATTATGGTGAAAGTGCCAACAGACAATCAATTAATAATGTTTGGGTAGGCGAAGAAGAAGATATTTTAGGCGCCGCTAACAGAGAAATTACTGTTAACGAAGTCTGGATGAAGATTGACAGAGATGGCGATGGTATCGCTGAGTTGAAAAGGTTTATAGTGGCCGGTGACGAGATTTTATTAGAAGAGTATGCAGATAGTATACCTCTAGCTAATTTAAATCCCATCGAGATTCCGTATGCCTTTTACGGGTTGTCTATAGCAGACGTAACTCGGTCAGCTACAGAGATTAAAACGGCTATTACTCGAGGTATGGTAGAAAATGTATACTTGACAAATTATGGTCGAGTTCTTGCAGATCCCAACACGGTAGATTTCCGTGCACTTCAGAGTCCCGAACCTCACCAGATTATTCCTACTAATGGTAGTCCAGTTGCTGCAGTGCAACCGATTACTCCGGATTCTCTGTCACCCTCAACGTTTTCTTTGTTAGAGTTTATGAACAATGAAAAAGAGCAGGCAAGCGGTATGACGCGCGCAGCTCAGGGTGTAAATGAAAAGCTATTTGATTCAGGTAACTCAGCAGGCAAAGTTGCACAAGTGCAGGCAGCTTCACAAAAGCGTATTGCTTATGTTGCGCGTAGATTTGCTGAAACAGGTTTTAAAGATTTGTGCCGTGGTGTTTATAGTTTAATACTAGAAAATGCGGATGCAATTATGAAAGATTTTTCATACTACGGCGTTACGCCTAAAGATATGATGCCTATTGAACATTGCACTGTAGATATAGATGTTGGCCCAAATAGTAAAGCTAATACTCAAGAAAATATGATGATGTTAGCTACGCAAGTTATGCCAATGTTGTATCAAGCTCCAGAAACTAAAAGCATTATTAATCCTGCTTCAGGATTTAATATTGCTAAACAGTTAATGGACTCAATTGGCGTTGAAAACTGGACCGATTTTATTGTTGATCCGTCAACACCTCAAGGCCAACAGCAAGCACAAGCCGTAGCTCAGCAACAGCAAGAAGCAAGCGCTGATGCACAAAAAGAGCATGAAGTAGAGCAACAAAAACTTATGCTAACTTTACAAAAACAAATGGCCGATATTCAAAAGAAGCAAGCTGATATGGAACTTGACAAAGCTAAATTTGAGCATATGGTTGCCAAAGACAAAGCAGAAATTGCTTTAGAAATACAAACAGGCAAACCTACTAAAATTGGTAATTAATTCATAAAACGGAGGTTAAATGGATACAATAGAGCTAGGAGCTCATGCAAAAATGATTATAAGTAACAAAGCTTATAATTTAATATTTGAAAAAGTTAAAGAAAAATATTTAATGGCATGGAGTCAAACAGGTTCACATCAAACAGAACTACGAGAAACTATTTATAATACTGTTGTAGCCCTAACTGATGTAAAAAAAGAAATAGAGTCGTTAGCAGTTGCTGGCGACAATGAAACATTCAAAAAAGAACAGGAGGATCTAAATGGATGAATTTACACTAAGTGACTTGGAAATGTTCAAGTTAGAAGAAAGAAATATATTACGTGAAATGCGCGGAGCAACAGGCCGCGGCGGACACGGTCCCGTTATTAGGCAACTACTCGAAAAACTTACTTCAGTGCAAGTTCTTATTGCGCGTGTTGAAGGTATAATTGAGCGTGAAACTAAAAAACAGGATGTTAAAAAGGTTACTAAGGCGGCAGCACCTACTAAAAAAGCTGCTGCTAAATAAAGAATAATCTATAGGAGGATTATATTATGTCAGAGAATTTAGAAACTACCCAAACAAACAGTGAGGATGTTAATATAAATTTAGTTGATGAAGATGTAATGTTAGAAGGTCTAGCGGACGAGTTTTTTGGTGACGAACCAGAAGAAAATCTATCCAACGAAGATATTGATAACGAAGTGGAGGAAGCAGCAGAGAGTGATGAAGCTGAGGCGCCCGAGACTGAACTATTAGAAGAAGAAAGTAGTGATGATAATTTAGAAACCGAAGAAGAAGAAGAAATTGAAGAAAATTCAAATGATTCTGAAGAAACGGAAGATGATACTGAAGAATTAGACATGGAGTACGAAATACCAGTTAAAGTTGATGGTAAAGAATACACTGTGGCTATGGCTGAACTTATTAAAGGTTATCAAACTGCTCAAAGCTCTAACAAGAAATCCATTGAAGCCAGTGCACAGCTAAAAGAAGCTAAAGTACTTGCAGAAGAAGCCACTTCGCTTAAAGCTCAAAATGCCGAGTTACTTACCAGAGAAATTGATAGTGACGCATTACAGCTAGAGGCGTATGATCGAAAAATACAGCAATTAATAAGTGACGACGATATGTTTGAATTGCCTAAATGGCAAGAAGCTAGGCGTAATAAAGCTAAACAGCTTGAAAATAGAAGAAAAGAGGCAACGCGTCTTGCAGACGAAGCCCATTCCGAAAAAATTCAAGCGGAAACAGCTAAATTACAAGCAAGCAAAGAGCAAGCTATATTGGAATTAGACAGGGACATACCAGGCTGGCAAGATAGCTACGAAGCCGTAGTTAACTGGGCGGTAAAAGACTTAGGTTTTCCTGAGTTTGCAAATGTTATAGACCCTAAAATTATTGCGTTAATGTACGATTATAAAGCTTTAAAAGACAGTAAAAAAGTTGCTGTCCAAAAACGTAAAAAGGCTCCTACTAAAAGTGTTAAGGCAACTAAGCCTGTAAGCAAAAAGGCTAAAACTAATGAGAAAGAAAATGAGTTACGCAAAAAAGTCTTATCCGGAGAAGCTACAGAAAATCAAACTGATTCTTTTTTAGCGGGAATGGTAGACGGAATGTTTGACAATTAATCTTTCTTATCTCTTAACAATTGTAATATTTTATAGGAAGAATTAAAATGGCAATATTTAGAACGGAAGATACCAAGGGTAAAAAGGAAGACTTGGCATCTTTTATAACTATGATCACTAGAGACGAAACTCCGTTTTTGTCTTCTATTGGCAATAAAAAGGCTACGGCAGTCTTTCATGAGTGGCAAACTGATGAGCTAGCCGCGCCTGCTGCAAACGCTCAAGCTGAAGGTTCAGACTTTTCGGCATCAGCTGTTGCAAATATTAGCACAGTTCGTGCTGGTAACTACTCGCAAATCCTTACTAAGCATATCCAAGTGTCCAAGACTCTTGATAGTGTTTCTAAAGCTGGGCGCAATTCAGAATTTGCGTACCAAATGAAGAAAAAAGGTACTGAGCTTAAGCGTGACTTAGAGCATGCGTTAGTTGGTTCGCGCCAAGTAACTAATGGCTCTGGAGCAGCTGATGGTGTTGGTGCTAACGCTGGCCGTACTATGGCTGGATACCAAGCATGGGTCCCCGCGTATAATACATGGGACGTTTCTGCAGGAACTCCGGCATTTGCTTCAGGCTCGCACGCAGCCGCTACTGGCGCTGCTGCAGGTCTTACAAGTGCTGCTGCTACTGCTGGTACTCACTCACTTGCTTTAAGTGATGTTGACGAAGTAATGCAAAGAGTTTACGAAGAAGGTGGAAAGGCAACAGTACTTATGATGTCTCCAACTCAAAAACGTAACTTCTCTGCTTTGGCTCAAGCTGTCACAGGAACTCGTCGTAACTTAGACGAAAAAGGTTCAATCAGACAATCTGTTGAATTATACGAAAGTGATTTTGGCTTAGTAAAAGTTGTACCTAACTACATTCAAGGTCTTGCTAGTAGCGTAGACAAGAGTGATGGACTTGGTGGAGCTACAGATGTTCTTGTTTACGATCCAAGCTGGTGGTCAATGGCTACTTTACGTCCTTTGCACACAGCTGACGTTGGTACACAAGGTGATAGCACAACTGCTATGATGATTGAAGAAACTACTTTAGAATGCAGAAACACATTTGCATCTGGAATGATTTCTGGAATCGGCACAATTGTAGCGTAAGTAATATTCGCACAAAATATAGGTGGCCCTTCGGGGCTGCCTTTATTTAAATGTATTGTACTAATATGTTTAAGTAAAGGTATTTAACCTTAAATCGGAGAATTAAAATGAGTAATTTTATTAAAGATGCATATGGCAAAAATGGCGAATTTAGGGCTACGCAAGATGTATCGGCTTATTTAGACTACGCTTCTAAATCAAGAGCAGCAGCAAAAAGTATGTTTGCTAATCAAAAACAAAATTTTAGGTCATTTGCTATTATTCCAGATATAGTAGCTGTAGATATAAAAACTAAATTTAACTTAGATGTACACGACCCAGAAAATAGTGCTAATGAGCTGCAAAAAATTAGAAACATAGTTATACAAAACTACCCTCAATTATTGACGGGTAATATTATTAAAAACCCAGGGAGATAAATTATGGCAGCAGTAACTAACCAAGCTACGCTACGAACAACCCTAGCAGATTGGCTAAACCGCTCTGACTTGACAAATACACAATTAGATCAGTTTATTGAAATGGGAGAAGCTAAAATATATGAATTATTAAGAGTTCCCGCTTTAGAAAAAATAACTCTTTTTACTGTTACAAATTCTCGCATTACTATTCCTTCAGATTTTGTTGAACTAATTGAAATTAGAAAAACAGGTGTAGGTTCGTGTAGTGTTAACCCAACTGTTAATACAACACCGGCTTTGTGTGCAACTGCCGATGGAATATGGACAAGTACAAGTGATAATGACGATATTATTTTAAATAGAACTGACACCAGAAATTTATTTAGTTCAAATAAACATTCTATAAGCAATTCTTTTGCTCGAGATGGAGGGGAATTTGTAATAACGGATGCTTCTGGCAATGTTAATGCTTCTGGCCCTTACAGACTTAGATACTATAAAGTAGATAATGCTATTGGGGCCCTTTATACTAATGGAGAGGTGTTTAGGTCAACAAGCGCATTTTGCACAGCTTTAAAAAGGCAATCAAATAACGCCGCTGGGGCCACGTATGCCGCTTACTCTCCTTCTAATGGATTTGGTGATTGTACAATTAACCATGCAGATGTAGAAAAAGACAGTTGGCTACTAAATGATTACGAAATAATTTTATATGCCGCCTTATCAATAGGATCAGCATATTTAGGAAATGACGAAGATGCCGCAAAGTTTACAAATATGTTTATGCAACAAATAATGGCTACAAATGCAAGAGCTAACAATGCGGAATTAAAAGGTGCAAATGTGCAAATGCGTCTTCCGGGATTTCAAGGTTTATAATTAGGGAGATACACTATGGCAAGAAATTCATTTTATGATGGAACAGAAGTCGATGAAGAATTAATTGCAAATGCAAGTGAAGACGCGCGTTTAGCCGGAATTTCGGCAACAGCTTCAGCTTCAAGTGCAACTGCAGCAGCGGCATCTTTAGATTCATTTGATGACAGGTATTTAGGAGCTAAATCTTCCGCACCTTCAGTAGATAATGACGGAGATGCTTTAGTTTCGGGCGCTTTATATTGGAATACATCTTCTAATCAAATATACGCTTGGACAGGATCTGCCTGGAGCGCAATTAAACCCACAACAGCAGAGCAAGCAGATATTGTTGCAGTAGAAAATATTAAAGCTAATGTAACTACAGTAGCAGGTGTAGCAAGTGACGTTACAACTGTTGCTGGTATATCAAGCGATGTTGCAGCAGTAGAAGATATTAAGGCAAATGTAACTACAGTAGCAGGAATATCTAGCAATGTAACTAGTGTTGCAGGAATATCTGCTAACGTAACAAGTGTTGCAGGTAATGCAAGTAATATTAATGCTGTAGTATCTAATGCATCTAATATTAATGCAGTTGCTGCAGATGCTACAGATATAGGAGCTGTTGCAGGTAAAGCTACAGAAATTGGAAGATTAGGTACAGCTGATGCAGTTGCAGATTTAGCTATATTAGGCACAACTGATGTTGTAGCAGATATGAATACTTTAGCTACAGCAGATATAGTAGGCGATTTAAATACTTTAGCTACAGCTGATGTTGTATCAGACATGAATGCGTTAGCAGTAAATAGTGTTATAACTAACATGGGAACAGTAGCCGGTATATCTAGTAATGTAACAACTGTTGCAGGTATATCTAGTAATGTAACTAGTGTTGCAGGCAATGCTTCTAATATTAATTCAGCAGTATCTAATGCTTCTAACATTAATGCTGCAGTAGCTAATGGTAGTAATATTACTGCTGCTGTTAATAACGCAGCCAATATAAACACAGTTGCAGGTAGCAATACAAACATTAATACTGTTGCCGGTTCTATAGCAAACGTTAACACAACTGCAACAAATATAGCAGGTGTTAATAGTTTTGCAGACAGATGGCGTGTAGCTAGTTCCGCACCAACATCTTCTTTGGATGAGGGCGATTTATATTTTAATACAACTAACGATACTGTTTTTCATTATAACGGTTCTGCTTGGGTTGCAATAGCAACACATTCGGTAGGTGACGGTGGTCTTACTACTAATGATTTTACTAATGCAGACCATAGTAAATTAGATGGTATTGAGGCAAGTGCTACAGCCGATCAAACTAATGCTGAAATTAAAACAGCTATTGAGGCTGGCTCAGACATAGCGTTAGCAGGTAATCCTACAACAACTACACAAAGTGCTAATAACAATTCAACTAGAATTGCTACGACTGCTTATACAGATTCAGCTATTGCAGCTTTATCTGATTCAGCACCGTCAACACTTAACACGCTAAACGAATTAGCTGCAGCATTAGGTGATGATGAGAATTATGCAACAACTACAACTAATGCTATTGCTACAAAAGTTCCACTAGCAGGTGGCACTATGACAGGAGCATTAACACTAAGCGGTAATCCTACAGCAACAAATCATGCTGCAAATAAAGCATATGTTGATACACAGGTTGCAGCAGTACCAGACGCAGTTGCTATGGCAATTGCTCTCGGATAACATAGGAAATAGAAATGGCAAATACATTCAAATTAAAAACAAAAGCTAACGTAGACGCTTCATTAGTAACCGCATATACAGTACCGGGTTCAACAACGGCTGTTATTATCGGTTTAACTATTGCTAATGTTAAAGGTGCATCTATTACAGCTGATGCACAAATAGTAACGGCTTCTTCTTCGGGAGAAAATGCAGATGATGTATATGTCGTTAAGGCTGTACCGTTACCAGCAGGATCGTCAATAGAGATTATGTCAGGTAACAAAATTATATTAGAGGCTGGAGACGTAGTTAAAGTTGGAGGCTCTACAACTAATTGTTTAGACGCTATACTTAGCATTATGGAAATTACATAGGAGATATACAATGCCTTATATAGGAAAACAACCAGCAAACGTACCTGTTACAGCTGACGATATCCCTAATGATAGTATCACAGCAGCTAAGATTGTAGACGCAGCTATAACAATAGATGACATTGGACCTAATGCAGTAGGCAATTCTGAAATGGCTGATGATGCAATTGGTCTTAATGAATTAAGTGCAACAGGCACAACTAATACTTCTACATTTCTTAGAGGTGACAACTCATGGG
>Ga0213869_10002536_pt1 | contig 12575 bp, 14 predicted proteins | sample PICome_10_FD_160083 | JGI IMG/M metagenome (GOLD analysis project Ga0213869, IMG submission 160083) | Coastal seawater microbial communities near Pivers Island, North Carolina, United States - PICO132 | ecosystem: Environmental > Aquatic > Marine > Coastal | place: USA: North Carolina...
GTTTAAGAAATTAGTACCTGCTTTCAAGTTCGCTTGATAAAGGGTATGTAAAAGACTATGACCAGTTCTATCTGCAGCAGCGCAAGTTCTAGTAGCCTGACCTCCCTTTCCATAATCTTTGGATTGACCGCCAAAAGGTCTTTGATAGATTCTACCTTCTTCGGTTCTTGAGAATGGCAGACCCATATGCTCAAGCTCAAAAACAGCCTTTGGCCCTTCACTACACATGTATTCAATAGCTTCTTGATCACCAATATAATCTGACCCTTTAACGGTATCAAACATGTGCCATCTCCAATCATCATCTGGGTCATCACTTTGAATTGCACAAGTAATACCACCTTGGGCAGAGACTGTGTGGGAGCGTGTAGGGAAAACTTTGGATATAACAGCGGTATTCAATCCTGATTCAGCAAGCTGGAGAGAAGCTCTCATACCTGCACCTCCGCCGCCAACTATAATTCCGTCGAATTCCATTACAGGAAGATCTTTAGCATTAATAACTTCGTTTACTAACATAATTTTACCAAATGATTATTACTGCCCATGTTAAAACTAGGGCTATGATGGCTGCAACAATTGCTCTAAAACTTATATACAACACATTTCCCTTACTACCAAAAATTCTAGGGGTGAGGTAATCGCTTGCAACAGCCCAGGTTCCTAACCATGTGTGTACTGAGAAAGCTAAAAAGAAAATAGACGTAAAGGCTTTGTTGAAAGGATTTTCAAAAAATGCTGACCATCGATTAAAATTTACTTCTTCTGCAAAGAAAAGAAAACTTGCAAGATAAAGCGTATAAGACAGTATTAACACAGCACAAATTCTGACTATTAAAAATTCTTTCGATCCATGTCCTAATTTAGAAAACATATTTAAAATAGATAAAAGAGAAACAAAACAGCCATTATAAAAGTTGCGCCAAATACCAACCATGAAAGAACTCTTCCAGATTCAAGTGTTTCCCCTACTCCAAATGCATCGCTAATAAGCTTTTTGAAACCGGCGAGTAAATGATAACTAAATCCAACCAAAATAAGGAAAGTGATTGCTTTAAAAACAATAGAATTTTGTAATAAATTGGACAGCATCAAGAAACTATTTTCTGATTCAAGTGAAATGCTGAAAACCCATACTATAAGAGGGAAGCTAAAGAAAACTGCAAGGCCAGATATCCTATGAAGAATAGAAGATAGTCCAATAATAGGAAGGCTTATCGTTAGTAAATTTAAGTTTACAGGTCGGTTGTCTTTTTCAATCACTTGTTTATTTAAGAGTTCGCTTTCTGGGCGCGTAAAAGCGTTGTCATTATAATTATTTGGAGCTCCAAATACCATAATCTTTTTTTTAATTTAATTTTTCTAATTTATTTATGAGGAAAATTAAAATCACGAATAGAGGAAGTATAAAGATAAAAGGTAGATTCATTGATGATGTATAGAGTATTCCGCTCAAAAAGGGTCCGAGTGCGAAACCAAATCCTGGTGCTACCATTGCCAGGCCAACTGCCGCTCCTTGATTATCTTTATTTGCATTTAAAGATGCAGCTGAGGTGTAACCCGGTGAGGCCAATCCCATTCCAAGTCCCATGAAAGCCATACCAAGATAGAGAAATAGAAAATCTGGAGAAAGAATTATTAATATGCAACTTAAAATAAAAAGAGGTAACGAGAACTTGATTAAGTTAAGAGGATTACCTTTATATTTTTGTACAATAGTTAATTGAGAAACTATAGACATTAATGCCATTGTTCCTAAAAGCAAGGCTGTAGTCTTGGCAGTTTCATCAAGAGTGTAGTTAAACCGATCTTGTACATAATAAGCAGTTATAGACTGAACAATCGCAAAAGCTGTAAAAATGATCATCCCTATAGATAAAAGTAATTTTAACTTAGCATCAAATGCAATCTTAGAAGATCTATTTTCGACTGCTGGCTCTATGATCTTATTTGGAAGGTATACATAAACAATACTGGCCGCTACTGCCATTAGTATAGACATAACTATTAAAGGCGTAAGTAACCCAAATTCTGGAATTGGTATATTAAATATGTTCAAACCAACAAGAGAGCCGACAAGTACCGGTCCCAAAATAGTACCTATATTATTTGCAGCTCCAAATTTACCCATACCGGAAGACCTTTCTTCTTCTGAAGTAACATCTGCAACGTAAGCTCCTGAGGCTGGTCTAGATGCGGCGCCTATAGCTGAATTTACAATTCTAGAAATTAATAGGATTAGTAATAGGGAGAATCCAGTAACACTTCCTAAAAGCCCTAAAGAAGCAGAATAGAGAAAAATTAAATTGGATAGGACATAACCAGTTAACCCGATAAGAAGAACTGCTTTTCTTCCAATTCTATCGCTAAGTCTTCCCCAATAAGGGGTAAATACGATAAACATTGCTGCAGAAATGGCAACCAATGTATTGATTTCAATTTCAGAAAAATTAAATTCACGACCTATTATTGGCATTGTTTGCCAATAAACAGACTGTCCCATACTGACAAATAATATTATCAACATTAGACTTGAGAGAATTTTTGAGTTTCCTGCTTGGGTCTTTTCCCCTAAGTCTTGCATTAATTGGAATCTACTCTCAATAAGAAAGCATATTCCATAGCGACTTCTTTGAGACTTTCAAATCTTCCACTGACGCCACTATGACCAGCACTCATATTCATTTTCATTAGAATAGGATTTTTACTTTGATTAAATTCTCTAAGTTTTGCTACATATTTTGCAGGTTCATAATATTGAACTTGAGAATCCCACAGTCCGCCAGTAACTAAAATACTCGGGTACTCATATTCATCTATGTTGTCATAAGGAGAATATTGCATGATGTATTCAAATTCTTTTCTATTTTCAGGATTTCCCCACTCACTATATTCACCAGTTGTTAATGGTATGGTTGGATCTGACATAGTTGTAACAACATCCACAAAGGGTACATTAGATATTATCCCGTTATAAAGATTGGGTTCCATATTAACAATTGCTCCCATCAGAAGACCTCCAGCACTCCCACCTCCAGCATAAATTCTACTTCTTTCTCCGTAGCCCTTATCTACAAGACCTTTTGTGACGTCAATAAAGTCATGAAAAGTATTTAATTTATTAAATATTTTTCCGTCCTCATACCAAGATCTACCCATTTCCTGGCCTCCACGAACGTGAGCAATTGCAAAAATAAAACCTCTATCCAATAAAGAAAGTCTCGATGAACTGAACCCTGCATCGATAGAGTGTCCATATGATCCGTAACCATATAGAAACAGCGGATTTTTATTTCTCTTAAATTTGGTTTTTTTATAAACCATTGAAACAGGAATCATAGTGCCGTCTCTTGATTCAATAAATTTTCTTTCTACCTTATAGTCACTGCTAGAAAACCTACCCATTATTTTAGACTCCTTGAGAAGTCTTTTTCTACCACTTGATAATTTTACAGAAAACAAACTATCCGGTTTTCGCATACTTGAATAGCCAAAGTAAAAACGATCGACATCATATTCTGGATTTGAAGCCAGATAAGCTGTATAGGCCGGATCATCAAAAGAAATATTTCGAACTTTGTTAGTTTTCTTTTCAAGAATCTTTAGATTTCTAAGTCCGTTTTCTCTTTCCATTAATACCAAATGATTTGAAAAAGGAATAACAGACTGAAGAAGGACTTCTTGTCTATGGGGAATTAATTCTTTCCACTTACTCTTGTCCTTTGACTCATCTAAATTTGTCTCGAGTAGTCTAAAATTTTGTGCCTTCCAATTTGACTCTACAAGAAATCTTTTGTTTGCAGGATCATGATCAACAGAATAAATATGATCTTTTTCTCTTTTTAAAAAAACTACAGGTTTTTTCTTAGGATGATTGGAATGAATCAGTCGCACCTCAGAACTAGTAGTAGAAGAAATATTGATTTCTATGAAATCCATAGATCTTGTATTCCCCACTGAAAGATAAAAGGTTGTATCTTGCTCTTGATAAATCAGGACATCTTCTTTTTGTGTTTTTCCTATCTCATGCCTGAAGACCTGAAAAGGAAGTAAGGTTTCTTCATTTCTAAGTACGTAGAAAATATATTTTCCATCAGAAGACCAGGCAACATCTCCCGATGTATTTTCTAGAGTAATATTCGAAGTTTTATCTTTCTCTAGATCTTTAAACTTAATGCTGTATTGCCTTCTGCCATTAACATCCTCCGCATAGGCTAAAAGGTTTTCATTTGGAGATATGCTCCAGTTGGCAAGTTGATAAAATTCTTTACCATTGGCTAGCTTATTTACATTCAATAATACAGATTCTTTTGAATTTTTATCCTTTCTTCTTATGTAGATACCATGTTCATTGCCCTCTTCATATCTTCTAAAATATTCATAGTTTTTTAGCCTGACCGGAACAGATTCTTCTTTTTTTGGAATACGATTTGTTATTTCTTCAAAAAGTTTATCTCGCTGGTCCTTTCCTGATTTAAACCAGCTTTCTAAGTATTTATTTTCTAAAGTTAAATGATTTAAGATTTCCTTATCTTTTCTGGTGTCATCTCTCATCCAATAATAATTATCTACCCTCTCAATTCCATGATCGGTAAATACAATGGGTATTTTTTTAGGAGATGGTTTTAAATTTTTCAAGGACTCAATCTTGGTTTCACTGAAATGTAATAGAGGAAAATAGAGTAACAGAAAAGTTAAAATAAACTTACTCATTGTTTATTTTTTTCTTCTTTTAATCATTCTCTTTCTTTTTTTTATTTGTCTTTCGTTAAGTTGATTGGGTTTATTTTTAAAGGGATTTAATTGATCTTTATATATTATTTCGAGAGGGGTAGATCCTAGTTTAAGTTCATTTCTATAGAAATTCTCTAAATACCTTGTATAGCTATCTTGTACTTGTTTGAGATTATTTCCATGAATAATTATTCTTGGTGGGTTTTTTCCTCCTGAATGGGCATACCTAAGCTTTGGCCTAAATCTTCCTGCCATGGCGGGTTGTTGATTATGCAAAGCAGATTTTAGTATCTTGTTAAGTATTGATGTATCGAGTTCTTTTAAAGAATCTTGATAAATTTGATCAGCCAGTTTTATTAACTTTTTAAGACCTTTTTTTTCTAAGGCAGAGATGTAATGAAGACTAATATAGCTAGCGAATTTCAATTTACGATTTATGGTATTTTCAAGATTGTCTTTGTCTAATTTGGTTAATAAATCTATTTTATTTGCTACAACCATTACAGGCCTGCCTATAGCCAAAGTTAACCCAAGAAGATGAATGTCTTGATCAACTATGTTTTCAGACCCATCAAGAAGTAGAATAACTAAATCAGCCCTTTTGATAGATTCAACTGACTTGGATACAGAGAATTTTTCAGTCTCTTCTTTTATGGATCTTTTTCTTCTCATGCCAGCAGTGTCAATTAGCGTAAGTTTCTTTTCACCCAACTCAATCGGAACATCAATAGAATCCCTAGTTGTCCCAGAGTCCGATGAAACAACCAATCTGTCTTGTCTTAGAAGAGCATTTACTAAAGTAGATTTACCTGCATTCGGTCTACCTATTATTGAAATTTTTAATGAAGTATCTTTTTCAAAGTCTGCATCATAAATTTCATCTTCTTCATCGTATTCAGTAAGAAAATCCCTTAATTCAGCAAAGCCTTTATTATGAGATGCGGATAAAGATATCATTTCTTTGAAACCCAAACGACTGAACTCTGAAGAAGATCCTTCAAGGCTTAAGTTATCTGACTTATTAATTAATAAGGTTATTTTTTTATTCTGCTTTCTGAGGGATTGGGCTATCTCTTTATCCAGTGGCAATAATCCATCTATAGCGTCAACTACAAAAAGTAAAAAATCTGCCTCTTCTATTGCTAAATCAGTCTGCTCTTTGATTGCATAAGACATATCATCTGATTCTTCATTAATGCCACCAGTATCAATCAGGGTAATATTTGTATCTTTAAGATTGCCATATTTTCTATCTCTTGTTAGACCAGAAAAATCTGCAACTATTGCTGATTTAGATTTAGTAAGGAGATTAAAAATTGTTGATTTCCCAACATTAGGACGACCAACAATTGCTACAACTGACATAATAATTCAAAAGCTTGTTGGGCATTCATTCAACAGAGAACTTTTGTACTCTGCCTGCAGCATCAACTATAAGAAGGAAATTTCCATTTGAAATAATTTCGGTAATTGGGTTCCTTGACACTTTTTCTCTTCCCTCAAAGTTACCAGATTGGGCATTCAATAGATGAACATAGCCATCATAATCTCCAACTGCAATTAAATTACTTATAGAAGCAGGTGATGTAAGCTTTCTTAACTTAAGATCTTTTTGATCCCATATAATAGCTCCGGTTGCTGTACCAAAAGCCTTTACTACACTTTTTTCGTCAACTGCAACAACCCTATTACCATTTGAAGTTAAATCTTTAAATGAAGATAGCTCTTCCTGCCAGGCAGGTCTTCCATCTCTCAAATTTATAGCTGTGATATTGCCCTGATATGATGCAGCTATCAGAAGATCATTAACTATGATTGACCTCCCATCAATATCGATAATTCTTTCTAACTCAGACTTACCTTCGTTTAAGGTTATGGGAAGCTCTAATCTAATAGCACCTGAATCAGGATAAATCATGGCTATCTTTCCGCTAGCGAAACCTGTAAAAATAAATCCTTGATCTATAATCGGCCTTGAAGTGCCTCTAAGAGTTAATGTAGGCAAGACTGTCTGATGAAACCATTCCTGTTTTCCACTCTTAAGGTCATAACCAGCTATTCTTCCGTCTACAGTTTGGATAATAACATGACTTCCAGAGTTGGCTGGAGGTGAAAGACTTTCACTGGAAATTGCTGATCTCCAGAGTTCACTTCCATCTTGAAAATCTAGAGCAACAATGGAACCATCTAGAGTTCCATAACTTATGGTTTTAAAATTGACATCTAGTCCTGAAGATACAACATCTTGGGTATTTTTAGACCAAAGAATTTCCCCACTATCGAGGTCTACCGAAGAAAGGTAACCAGCAGAATTAATATAAAAAACCTTTCCTTCATAAATGACAGGGATTAGCCGACCATAAGTGAGTTCATTGTTGTTGGATACTGACCATTCTCTTTCTAGAGTGCGGTTATCTTGAATGGAATATAACTCTTCAGGACCCTCTTCCTCTTCGTCATCACCCCAAAATTTTAGTGAACTTAAGGATGAGCAACTCGAAAGCACAAATATGCTTAAAGCTATAAAGATTTGATTAAGGTGATTCAATTCCTTCTCCTCCTAAATCCGAGATCTTCATATTTATTAGAGCTCTAGAAGCCTGATTAGTACTATTTTGTAGGGCCAGCATATAGCTTGTCCTTGCTGTTTTATAATCTTTTAAGCCATTTTCTGCATCGCCCTTTAATTCAAACATCGAAGAAGTCATTTCTTTACTTTGATTTAAGGTCATCAAAACTAAGTCATAATCCTTTCTCTCCAAATAGATTTTTGCGAGTCTAATCTGTGCAGAAGCATAGAGAGGATCAAACTGACTATCAGAAGAATTATTTTCTAGAACAGTCTTTAGTAAAGTAATTGCATTATCAGTTTCACCCTCTAAGAAACTCTTTTTTGCTTCATTGAGCCTAACGAAATCTGCATAGATTGAATCAGGGTAAGATGTGAGGAGTGTATCTGCATCATCCATATCATCAGATTCCAAGTAATTTTGATAGATGGTTGCAGTCAGCAAGTCATTTTTATTGTTAGCGTCTATGAAGTAGTCCCTACCAATAATAGTAAGAATAACTGTAGCGAAGCCAGCAATAATAAAATACTTAAACCTATTCCAGAAAGTAAGAAGGATTTCTTGTTGTTCTTCTTGAGAAGCAGAAAAAAAGTTTGCCATAATTTTATGTTAGTAAAGTTGTTTGAGTTTTATCAGTAAATCTTGGAAAGATAGACTCTCCTGATCGGTCTTAGTTCTTAGGTCCTTATAAGAAATTATTTTATTACTTAATTCTTCCTCTCCCAGTATAAGTGCAATTTTAGCACCAGACTTATCAGCTTTCTTAAATTGAGAACTGGCACTTTCCAAGCCAAAATTTACTTTTATTTTAATGTTATCAAAAGTCTCTTTTAAACTTTCCGAATAGATTATAGCCTCTTCAACCGCAGATTCTGTTAAACAAAGAAAGTAAATGTCGAGATTATTATTAATTTTTAATTTACCTTTTTCTTGCAAAAGAAGAATAAGACGCTCAATTCCTATAGAGAAACCAATAGCAGGACAATCCTTTCCTCCTAATTCTTCTACTAATGAATCATATCTTCCACCACCTAGAACTGTATCTTGAGATCCCAATAAATTAGTCTTCCATTCGAAGACAGTTTGATTGTAATAATCAAGTCCTCTTACAAGCTTATTATTGACTTCATATTTGATATTAGCCCTATCCAGTAAAGCCAATAATTTCCTCTGATATTCTTTGGAGTCTTTGTCTAAGAAATCTTCGATCAGTGGAGCGGTATTTAATATTTTTTGAATAGAAGACGACTTAGAATCCAAAATACGAAGAGGATTGTCAGACATTTTCTTTATGGTGTCATCATCTAACTTATCTTCATTTTCAGATAAGAACTTGACTAAAGCATCGGTATATAATTTTCTTGAACTTTCATTACCCAAATTATTTATTTCTAATCTGAGCTCTTCAAAAATGTCTAATTCCTTCCAAATTCTTGCTGACATTATTATAAGTTCTGCATCTATTTCTGGAGAGCTAAGCCCAAACACCTCTGCACTAAATTGATGAAATTGTCTTGATCTGCCCTTTTGAGGTCTTTCATATCTGAACATAGGACCTGAATACCATAACCTAGGTTTATCTGTTCTTAAAAGATCACTTTCTATAGCCGCCCTAACACAACCTGCTGTTCCTTCAGGTCTCAAAGATATGCTTTCCCCGCTTCTATCCTGAAAGGTATACATTTCCTTAGTAACTAGATCTGCTGCTTGATTCGATCGAGTATAAAGTTCAGTTTTTTCTACAATTGGGAATCTTATTTCTTCATAACCATAAGACTCCACAACCGACCTCAGTATACTTTCCAAATAAGACCAGCTTTTGGTCTCTTTAGGATAAATATCATTCATACCTCTTAAGGTTTGGACTTTAGACATTAGGTTTTGATAATTAAGTTTTCTTCTTTTTTTTCTTTTTCTTTAACTTTTGTTCTAATCATTTCTTCTAAATGATCCGCTAAAGATTCACTTTCAATCTTATGATCAGGCTTTCCATCAATATATATTAAATTTTTTGGAGAACCACCTGTAACTCCTATATCTGTATATTTAGACTCACCAGGTCCATTTACATAACATCCAATAACAGCCACATCGATATTTTCTTTAATATCTTCAAGCCTTGATTCTAGCTGGTTCATGGTTCCGATAACATCAAAGTTCATGCGAGAACAACTTGGACATGCTATAAAGTTTATACCTCTTGATCTTATTTTTAAGCTCCTAAGAATATCCCAGCCAACTTTTACTTCGTCTACTGGATCAGACGCTAAGCTTATTCGTAGAGTATCACCTATACCTTCCATTAAAAGCGTCCCCAAACCTATGGCCGATTTTACAGTACCTGAGCGGAATCCGCCTGCCTCAGTAATACCTAGATGAAGAGGTTGATCTATAAGTTTAGAAATCTTCCTGTAACTTTCTACGGCTAGCTGAACATCGGAAGCTTTGATACTAAGCTTAAAATCTTCAAAGTTAAGCTTCTTCAAAATGTTGATATGATTAAGAGCAGACTCGACTAGCGCATCTGCATTAGGTTCTCCATATTTAATTTGAAGTTTTCTTTCTAAAGATCCTGCGTTTACACCTACCCTAATAGGAGTATTTGTATCCTTGGCTGCAGAAATAACTTCTTTAATTTTTTGTTCTTTTCCTATGTTGCCTGGATTGATTCTTATACAGTCCGCGCCTCCTTTAATAGCCTCTAATGCCATCATATAATCAAAGTGTATGTCAGCAACAAGAGGTATATTAGTCTTGTCTTTAATTAACTTAAAAGCATCTGCTGCTTCTTGATCTGGAACAGAAACTCTTACTATATCTGCACCAGCATCACCAAGCTGATTTATTTGAAATACAGTTGAGGATACATCAGCAGTCAGTGTATTTGTCATACTTTGAACGGAGATAGGCGCATCACCACCTACCGGAACGTCTCCAATGAGTATTTTTCTAGTTTTCTTTCTAGTTATTTGCTGATCTGAATTCACTGCACTCTCCAAGAGGAAGGACAATACAACTCACTTGGTTTGTATTGGCATAATCTCTAAGATTGATTATTTTATCATTAAATGAAACCTGAACATTCTTAAAGTTTCCAACAATTAACTTTATCTTATCTTCTTGAAAAATAAATTCATCTCCTGATTGAGATAATTGATATAAAAGCCTCTCTTCTTCTGAAAAAACTTCTAGCCAACATTCTTGCTTGACCTTTATGTGTACTAAGTTTTCTTTAGGGATTGAATCATCAATTGAGAAGTTGTTGATTAAAATTTCATTTGAGGGATTTGGTAAAGTTTGGTAATCAAGAATAGACTCTTCGAGTGATTTACTTTTATTATCTATTGCCTCGGCTGAAAGATAAATTTGCTGTTCATGAAAATTAGTTATTTGTTTGTCATTCAAGGGCGGATCTTGGTTATTTGATTGAGCAGAGCCTTGCTTGTTTAATATCCAAAAGAAAAAAATAGCTAGAATAAAGAGAAAAATAAAAAAAATAGTATTCTTTGTTAATCCTTTTGAGGACATAGAGTTTGAGTCTATTTTATGATTTCTTACCTCTCGGACAATATCAGCGTTTATTTCTAAATACTTTTTAACTATTGTATCTGGATTAAGATCCAATTTTTTGGCGTAAGACCTTAAATAACCTTTTATGTAGGTATTTCCGCCAGGAATAAAATCAAATCTTTCCTCCTCAAGAGCTATTAGATAAGATTCTTCAATATTTAATTCTGAAGAGATTTTTTTATAACGTAACCTTTTTTTCTTTCTTGCAGAGGATAAGGTCTTTCCTACAGAAGAATCTTCAGGATCAGTCACTACTATAAGTCATCCTAACCAAAGAAATAGTCTATTTCTCTCTTAGCGGATTCGGCAGAGTCCGACCCATGTACTGCATTTGCATCAATAGATTCAGCAAAATCAGCTCTAATTGTTCCAGAAGCTGCTTCTTTAGGATTAGTGCTTCCCATGACTTCTCTGTATTTACTAATAGCTTCAACACCTTCTAAGATCTGGACTTGTACTGGTCCAGAAGTCATAAAACCAACTAAGTCTTCAAAAAATGGCTTGCCTTTGTGTTCTGCGTAGAATCCTTCCGCTTTTTCACGATCAAGATGGAGTGTCTGTTTTTGAATAATTGAAAGGCCCTTATTTTCAAGTCGTTCACATATTTCATCTACATGACCTTTAGCTACGGCATCAGGTTTGATAATTGAAAGTGTTCTTTCTAGTGTCATTTTAGTCCTTAGGTGTAATAAAAAAGCGCATTATACTTATTGAGCATGGAATAGCTATTCTCTCTCTTCGATCCAGAGCATCTGTATAGCTTCAAGTATTTTTTCATTAGTTTTATTTGGGTCGTCAGAAAACTCATTCAAATTCAACACAAGCTTTTGCAAATCAGTAAAAAGAATAAATGTTGGGTCAACATCAGGATGTTTCTCATCCAATTCAATTGCTATTTCATTTACATCAGTCCACAACATTAGTGATTCTCAGAAACCATATTGATAGTATATTTTGGAAGTTCGATTTCTAAGTCTTGATCTTTTATCTCTACTTGACAACTAAGCCTCGATTCAGATTCTAGACCCCATGCCTTATCAAGCATATCCTCCTCTTCATCTGAAGCCTCAGAAAGACTATCAAATCCATTTCTCACTATCACATGACATGTGGTGCACGCACAAGAAAGCTCGCACGCGTGTTCAATCTTTATTTTATTATCCAGTAAAACTTCGGCTAGAGTTTTGCCTGAATTAGCTTCTAACTCTGCTCCTTTTGGACAAAGCTCTTCGTGAGGAAGCACTTTGATAATAGTCATAGGTGAATTTAGATATCAACTTCAAAGCTTTCGCCGCATCCGCAAATAGCTTTGACATTAGGGTTCAAAAACTTTATTCCCTCATTCACACCTTCAACCTGGAAGTCTACTTTAGTACCTTTTAAATACTTAAATGAGTCTACATCAATAAAAACATTCACTTCATCAAACTTAAACACTAAATCTTCAGAAGATTGTTCATTAACATAATCAATTTGATAGGTATATCCAGAACATCCTGAAGACTCAGATACTGAAAGTCTAATACCTTCATGCTCTTTATCTGACAAATTAGAAGAAAAATGGTCTACAGCAGATTGAGATAAACTGAATTCACTGGGTGTATAAGAATTTACTAAAGAAGAACTCATATATAATTATATTTTTGATTCGTAATCTTCGATGGCCTTAACAATACTATCCTCTGCAAGGACTGAACAATG
>Ga0213869_10002544_pt1 | contig 12553 bp, 7 predicted proteins | sample PICome_10_FD_160083 | JGI IMG/M metagenome (GOLD analysis project Ga0213869, IMG submission 160083) | Coastal seawater microbial communities near Pivers Island, North Carolina, United States - PICO132 | ecosystem: Environmental > Aquatic > Marine > Coastal | place: USA: North Carolina...
CCGTACTTACCTGAACTTGAAGATCACTAACCTCATTATTCAAGCGTGAAAAAAGATCTATATTTTTTTGATAAAATCCAGAAGTAGATATCGTCATATTATTCAACTCCCGCTACATTGATCGCAATAAGGTGTCTAGTAATTCACGAGCTGTAGTTAGCACCCGAGCGAGCGCCTGATAGGCCTGCTGTTGCTCCATTAAGCGTGCAGCTTCAGTATCGAGGTCAACACCTGTGAATTCATTTTTAATATCCACGGCCAATTGATAAGCTACTTGATTACTTTCTAACGTTTGTTGATTAGCCTGAATTTCTGCGCCTGTACTAGACACAATATTACCAAAAATTTCGGCATATCCGCCAACACCAGTCTGATTATTGCTTAACGACGTATCTAACATATTGTTTAGATTGCTCGCATCATCAGCATTAGTTGATACTAATACCTTAAACGCGTCACCACCCGCTACTGCACCATCGAAGTCCAACGACAATCCCTGAAACGTAGTATTATTATCGCTAGCAATTGAACGCGTCCCCACAATATGCCCGGATTGAAAATCATAAATATCGATACTTGTTGGGTCCGCTTTGTTAACCTCGATAGAATATTCTCTTGTCTCGCTCGTCGTCGCAGTCTTTATTTCTCCAATAGCCAATGGATTGCGAGTGCCGCTCGAAATAAAAATTAAATCTTCACCACGCATTCCATCAATAGACAAAACTTCACTGGCCAACGAATTCACCGCCACACTAGACCTAACCCTTTGATCCCCAATATTTGAAATTCTCAAGCCATCATTAGAAGCTATGACCTGTGCCGATATCGTGGAAATGCCATAATTCTTAGAGACCGCATTAGATTTTATTCTTATGTTCTTATCCCTGGCAGGGTCGTCATTTACCACCACTTTCACACGAATTTGTGTTGCCACATTTGGGTTTACTTCCGTCGAAAAAGACATCCAGGACGGTAGAGAACCAGTCTTTAAAACTACAGTATTGTTTGATGTATTAAAGGATAAATCATATTCTGTATCTCCAATCATGAGGGAACCGATGTCATTGTTACTGGAAATATTTTGTGCAAAATACTTAGAATATATCTCAGTTTTAGATGTATTTGAGATATGAAAATCAGCGGCCGTTTGGCTGGTATTAGAAGACGAATAGGTAATGCCGTGCCCACTGACAACACCATTATTAGCCGTTGCAGTTAGCCGGATTCCAGAGCTATCCGATTCAAAATTCACTGTTAAACGATCTGCTTCAGGTCCAGTTACAACAAATTTGGAACTCGAAATGAGCTCTGAAAGGCCAGCTGAACCTGAATAAGTATTAGTGCCAACAATAACGTTAGTACCTTGAACTTGGACGTCGTCATCTATGTTTAACGTGGCGGTATATGTCTGTTCACCTATAGAAAATTGGATCTGCGATCCATCGCTAGGAAAACCATCCGTCAAGTCAAATGTGTCTCCAAAAAATACAGTAGATGTTGCCAGATCTCGTAAATTTGAAGCCAAATTACTAGAGATAACACCGGTAGAAAATTCATCAGCTTTCTGGGGCACAAAACTACTTTCTAAATTTCCAAACACTGGATCAGAAAGAGTTAAACTGTATTTTGATGCTGATGATACAACATTAATATTACTTGCATCCGCATACCCGCTGTCCAATTTATAATTTGCATAAAAACTGATATCAGTATGGTCATTTTCGATGTCAAAACTTTTACTGGAAAACCCCATATCAAAGGCTGAGTTAGTGCTGTTTAAATTGTTACCATTGTAGCTAGCCGTGAAGTCAGAGGTGCTTTTCATCTGCACATTGCCACCAATGATAAGGTGCTGCCCATCAGAAAGTGTCTTAGAATTTGTTAGCATTCTATCACCAAATCGATCTAATTGATTTACTGAAATTCCAACACCACTGTCTAAATTTACAGTTTTCAATGCGATATCGCCAGCGTCAACATGCTCTAAGATAACACCAGAATTTCCGCTCGAATAGGCTTTCACCCCAGTCGCATCTGAAAACGAGTTGATTTGACTTATTAAGCCAGCATGTGAACCATTTGATACAGTTGTACTAATTTGCACGGTAGATAAGTTGTTTCCAACCAACTCAAATTCCACTAAGCCGTTTGCAATCCCAGATAATTCAACCAAATTTGAAGCAGTGGCACTTATTCCCAAACTGCTAAGACCCGTTGATAGGTTTTTAGCAATTTGCCCCGCCATCATACCGCTTTCAAAGGTAACGCTAGCACTTCGGCCACTGGCGGTTGTTACCGAAACAGGACCAACCAATTGTGTTCGATTTGTTGGAAAGGCATTAGACGCATATACGGAAACATTATTATTAATACTGTCAGGAAAACCTGCGCCAGATAAAGAAATGACATCTAGACCTTCAGTTGTCTTTCTAGTGACATTAGCACCTGAAAAGCCTTCATTCGATGATGTTGGCAAATAATTCGCTCTATAAATTGCATCGCTTGAAAATCCATTTTCTTGTGTCAGGTAATTCGTTACTTCATCCTGGCTTAATGTCTTTCCGGAAATTTGTATGCCTTCTTTGGTAAATACGCTCAAATCAGACAGGCCAGTATCCTCCCTGGCCAAGATACCAGAAACTCCACCTAATGAACCAGATTCTAACGCCGGAAAATTAGAATTTGACGCCTGCGCTGCCGAAGAAATTACGAAACTTGACCCCGATGCAACTGCATGAAGTCCAAGGTCCCTGAACGACTTTAAGGAACTATTTGAGACTATCGCCCCATTATTTAAAATTTCGGCCAGATCATTCGTTGTATCTAAGTCGTCAAATACAGACGAAATGTTAAAAGTATAGTTAGTTGAATTGAGGGTTACGCTTAATTGGTCAGATGAGCTTAATTGAGTTATGTCAGTAAAAATCCGTAAACTTGACTGTGATTTTAACATTGAGAGCTCTTCAATAGAGCCGACATTTTCAATTACGCCCAAAACACCTAAAGAGTTAAAACTTACTGGATTTGCTGCATTTCGTGTTTCTGAAAATAAGCTTTGTAGGTTGGAAATACCGAGAGGCGTACTCTCATTGAAATATCCAATATTTAAATTAGACGAGCCAGAGTTTTTAATGTCTGGCTCAACAAAATGAAGACCTGCTGCCGCTAATTTACTTGCATCAGAAATTAAAACTGCCATGTCAGCGCCAGAAGTATCAGTCACTTCTATGAAAAATTTATCTCCATTTTTTGGCTGTCCCTCAGCCAAAATACTTAACTCTCCAAGTTCTAATCGGGAGACAAAATTTGGTATGGATTCACCATTACTGCTGGAGACGCTCCAGGAGCCACCTTCCGCATTAAAAATCAATTGTAATTTTGACCCGACTAAACTGTCGTTAAAACCCTCTACCCTTAACGAACTATCCCCTCTATTTGCAGCAGCTTTTTGTACAGATACGGAATCTAAACTGAACAAATCAGTTCCCCGGTCTCCATTTAAATCCAAACCCATACGATGTATTGAATTCATCTCCACTACAAATTTTTGAGCTAGAGCATTTACTTCAGAAATAGTTTTTCCAGTTAAATTATCGGCAGACACCAATCCAGCCAATTGCCCTGAAGAGAAATGGATGCTGGAGAGATTTCCATTCGGACCATTTAGATACGACTTGATCCCATGATCATCTGTTTTAAGGGAAATTTCGTTAAAGGAATTACCCTCCAAAAGCGTTGCGACCTCACCAAATTTACCCAGAGATACCGTAACACCACCATTTTTATGATATTCAACACTAATGTCAGCGAGCTGGCTTATGTTTGAAAGTAGGCTATCCCGCTTATCTAAAAGAGAGTTTGGGGGCCCACTTTTATTCGCATTCCCTAATATTTCATTCTGTATGTTCGAAAGGTTGCGTAAGTTAGTATTGAACTCTCCTGCCGCAAGGGACAGGGTGTCGTGCGTGAGCGTTCGAAGATCACTAAGTCCAGAATGTAATTGCGAAATCTCTCTCGAAACAGCCTTCGCTCCAGTAAGCGCTAATGTTCTGAGGTTCATATCAGAAGGGTCTTGAGCAAGGCTATTAATACCGTCAAAAAATTCACCTATGCGGGTACCAACTGTGGCACCTTTAGGTATCAGTACATTTTCAAGGCGGTTTAAAATTTCAGACTTTGATTTCGAAAATGAGAACGACGAGGACGCATTTTGTAATTGTAGATCTAGAAACTGGTCGAATGCTCTAGTGATGCCTCCCATTCGCACACCCAAGCCACTTGTTTTGGAAATTGTCAAAACATCAGCACTAGCTACAGTAATTTCCTCAATTGAAGCATCTCGCCTCGCGTAGCCCTCCGTGCCAACGTTTGCAATATTTTGACCTGTAGCTGCTAGGCTACTTTTGTATGCGCTAATGCCGGCCTTACCAATATCAAATAAGTCTCCCATTTTGGCGCCCTATTTAACCAAATCAGTTCGCAACTGACGGACGATCACATCTCTTAAGCCTAAGTTAAAAGATGTGCTTCCAGCCTGAGACAGTTCACTATCAAACATCTCTTGAAAGTTATCACTTGCGGTAGAACCTAGAAGGTCATCGCTCAATTTGCTTTGACGAGCCTGATCGAGGAACATTTTAAGAAATATTGCTTCAAACTGGCTGGCTGCCTCCTCTAATTCTGTTAAATTTTGCAGTTTGGCTCTACCCGCGGGATCCATATTTAATTTTGACGTTGTAAACTTGGTCAACATTTCCGCTTGGTTGGGAATATTAGTCACTTAACTACACTCCTATATCACAATCAATTCAGCATTGAGAGCTCCAGCCTCTCTCAATGCTTCAAGTATTGCGACCAAATCTGATGATGTTGCTCCCACTGCGTTGATTGAATCAACGATGTCGCTTAATGAAACTCCCTGACCGAATAGAAACGCTTTGGCCACATCTTCTTCAACTTCTATTTCAGTATCTGGATTTTGCACTGCAGGGCCTGCATTTGCATTGGCGCCTGCACCAACAGCCAACGCATCTGCTTGATCAACATTTACATTTTCATTTACCGTAACTTTTAGGGATCCGTGCGCAACAGCCGCCGGCATAACTTTAACATCACCACTTATAACTATAGTACCAGTTCTAGAGTTGATAATTATTTTTGCAGGCGGTGAAGCTTTCTCAACATCTAAATTTTCTAACATTGAAACAAAGCCGACCTTTTGACTTGGATCATTTGGAGCCCGAACACGAATACTATTTTTATCCAATGGCATAGCCATTCCATCACCAAACGTTTCATTTATAGCTTGTGAGATATTCAATGCAGTTGAGAAATCGCCTTGATGTAAATTTAAAATTACGAAATCAGTATCAAGAAAAGCTGTTTCCACCATTCTCTCAACCGATGCACCCCCAGGTATGCGTCCAACTGTTGGTATATTAACTGTTAAAGATGAATTATCCGCACCCTCAACTCCTAATCCGCCAACCACCACATTTCCCTGAGCAATAGCATATGTCTCTCCATCAGAACCCAGCAAAGGCGACATCAAAAGTGTACCGCCTTTTAACGATTCCGATCCGCCGATTGTGGAAACTGTAACATCGATAGTTTGCCCAGGTTTAGAGAAAGGCGGCAACTCCGCCGTCAACATAACTGCTGCCGCATTGTCACCATTAAATCCATCTAACGCACTTGTAATCCCAAATCGAGCTACGAGGGACTGCATAGATTGCAATGTAATCCCGGTATTCCCATCCCCGGATCCAGCTAGTCCCACTACGATCCCATAGCCCACAAGCTGGTTTGAGCGTATGCCCGCAAGTGAGGTAAGGTCTTTTATTCTATCGGCCTGTGCAGGCAAAATAAAAGACTGGAAAAGTCCACAAAACAGAAGAAGGCTGATTAATTTTTTCATTGGGACAACTCTTATAAAGGATTAATTGTATCAAGGATCTTGCTGTACCAACCCTTTTTACCTGATGCAGCGATGTCTCCTGCGCCAATGTATTGAATATTTGCGTTTGCTATACGGTCAGACGACACAATATTTTTTTCATTAATGTCTTTTGGCCTTACAATGCCATGAACCCGAATATACTCATCTCCGTTATTTAAAGTGAGCTTTTTTTGACCTAAAATTTCGAGATTTCCATTCTGGAAAACGCGCACTACGTGTACTGAAACTTGTCCATTCAAAGAATTTGATTGTGCTGACGAGCCACTACCAGAAAAAGTATTTGCCAAACTAGAACCCAATTTTGTGGATAACTCGGGAGTGCCTAGTGCAGTCGGCAAAGAAATCGAACTGTCGTTTGATTTCGCCGTGGCTGCATTTTGTGATTTTGTCGCTTGAAAACTTTCTGCAAATTGGACCGTAATAATGTCGCCAACCATTTGAGCTCTACTTTCCATAGAAAATAGATTACCCCTGGTCGCATTAAAAATTGTACCCGAACGATTATTTGTTTCCACGAGAGGCATTTCTTGAGGATACATTGGTTCAAAGTCGATGCTTACACGATCTGCATTATGCTGGGCGCAGCCAGAGAGCATAATCACTAAAACTGGAACTATTTTATGCATAATTTCGCCTATAAATTATTTGAAATGTAACGCATCATTTCGTCCACAGCGGTTATGGATTTTGAGCTAACTTCATAAGCACGCTGTGTTTCAATCATATCTACTAATTGCTGCACCACATTTACATTTGAGCCCTCTACAAATCCCTGGATGACGGAACCAAAGCCACCATCTAAGGGAGCGCCCTCCTGTGGCTGACCACTCTCTGACGATTCAACCAAAAAGTTTTGTCCAATTGGAAGCAAACCACGCGGATTTCCAAAATTTGCCAAAGAAATCTGGCCCACCTCTTGTGCAAAAGCGTTTCCAGCCACAGTAACATTAACGGCTCCATTCGCTGCAATATTAATATTTGTTGCGTCTTCTGGGATTTCCACCTGTGGCTGAACGACATAACCGCTAGCTGTAGTCAGCAAACCCTCTGCATTACGCGAAAACGCGCCGTCCCGCGTATAACCAACCCTACCATCTGGCAATAACGCTTGGAAAAAGCCTTCGCCATCAATTGCAAGATCAAGCGAATTATCCGTAGCCACTAGGCCACCCTGGGTGAAAAGTTTTTGAGTACTAATCACCTTCACACCAGTACCCACCGCAAGTGGAGACGTCAGTGATGTATCATCAGCAGTCTGTGCTCCAGCTTCTTTAATTACTTGGTAAAAAAGGGTTTCAAAATTTGCCCGGTCACGTTTGAAGCCAGTGGTATTAACGTTGGCCAAATTGTTCGCAATTACCTGCATTTTAAATTGTTGCGCGTTTAGCCCAGTTTTTGCTACGTGCATTGCGGCTGTTGACATTTCTTTGACCTTTCAACTGACTTACGCGATAAAAGTGCAAGGATCGTGCCAAAGATGTTATGTTGGTAATCCCATTAATTTTGTACTTGATTTATCAATCTCTTCAGCTTGCTTGATCAATTTGACATTTATTTCAAATTGTCGCTGCATATCCATGTTGAATACCATCTCTTCAATTGCATTAACATTGGAACCCTCCAAAACACCCTGGGCAAATAACCCAGACTGATCTACGTCAGGCACAGAACCATCCAAGTTACGAATTTTGCCATCTAAACTCTTAGTCAGGCTGTTGGACGGTGGGGATGCAGAGCCTAAAAATCCAATACTGGTGAAGTCACCAGGCAAGGCTCCAGGCTGATGTACTAATATCTCGCCGTTATCACTAAACTTCATAGCAGTAAACGGAGGTAAAATTATGGGCTGGAGGCCATCAGACAATACAAGGTTACCAACACCATCGACTAGACGGTTTTCAGTATCAACACCAAAGTCACCGCGTCGAGATAGGGCAACTTCGCCATCCGGTGGCTGGATGAATAAATACGCACCATTCAACAAGGCAACATCAGTTTCAACACCAGTATTTTGAAGTTGTCCTGTCTCACTAGAGAAAATTCTATCTCCCGTTTCTAGCGGGAATATTCTCGCTGTAGCTTTGTTCAGTGATGACAAAAATCCCGCGTTACCCTCGTTAGGTAAATCTCGACGAAAGCCCGGTACATTGGCATTTGCTAAGTTATTGGCCAAATCAAATTTAAGATCTTTTAGACCCTTAATTGAGCTTAATGCCGTTTGAACCATTCTATCCATAGCGCAGAACCTTTAATTATAGTCTAATGTTAATAATGGTCTGCGTCATGCTAGTTGTAGTTTCCATTGCCTTTGCCGCAGCTTGGTAATTGCGTTGGGCCGTTATTAAATTTACCAGTTCTTCCGTAATGTCCACATTGGAACGCTCCAGAGAACCTGACAGAATATTTCCAAATCCATCCTCAGCAGCTTCGCCTAGTTCTGGATCACCACTTGCAGCTGTAGAGGAAAACGTAGAATTGCCAATTTGCTTAAGCCCACTATTATTACTAAAATTAGCAATAATGATTTTACCCAAGCTCACATTTTCGCCATTAGAATATCCAGCTAGAACATTGCCATAGTTATCAATTTCTAGATTGGTCAAACGGCCAGAAGCAGCTCCATCTTGGCTAACGTTCTGCGCAGAAAATGGTTGCGCAAGTTGAGTGGCTTCAGAAAAATCAACCGTGATGTTAGCGTTTGGTAATCCGTCATAACTTACTTTGGTTATTGGACTTATTAATTCTCCAGCCTTGTTGAAGGTAAGCTCTCCATCATCCAAATATAAGGGATAAAAATCTTCAACAATGTTATCAGCAAAGTCATCTGTGCGCGTAGTGATCTCACCGGTAGGTGACACAAACAATGGACGCCCCAAATTATCTGTAGCTTGCACCGGTGTCTTTATTTCAGTGGTGTTGCCGATACCCAGGGGAATATCCTGCAGGCCGAACCTCAACGCTCCCTCAATTTTAAATGTGGACGAGTCGCCAGTCGTACCAGTTGTGAAAACCAAATTATTAGTTGCAGCATTATAAGTGACATCAACGCCACCAACCGGCTGACCAGTAACGGGATGCTTCATTTGATTGATGCGACTTTCTAGGGCTGTTGCCATTGTTATTCCCGTATAATTTTTTTCTGGCAACTCAATGAATGCACTTACGCCATTCACAACAATGTTAAACCTATTCTCATTTCCCGCGGTCGTTAATGTGAACGCATTTTGCATGTCAACGAGTGCCTCTGCCCCCGTCGCTACTGCCGGCGTTGAAACAATACCCGTTGCTGCCGTGTACCCAACCTCGCCCTCTCTAGGAAAACCAAGAACTTGGTTTGTCCCAGTGCCTATCTTGTGAGCTGAATATTCCGCCGCGTCAGTAGGGTCTCTTTCACCCAAAATTGTTAATCCATAACGCCCAACGGCCACGTCAGACTTACTTTGGTTAGCTGCAACCCCTTGCGCACTATTTGCGGCCAAGGCTTCGCCAGTGGATCCACTCTTGAACTCAAACGCGTTGTTTACTGTATCAAAATTAACTTCCATTCCAAAGCGCTTATTTTGTGCCTGCAATTGCGGCCCATCAGCTACAAAAGAATTACCAATGGCTTTATCATCGGTCGCCAAACTTATATCTGAGTTATTGCCATAAGCCTGAATCCCAACACCATTAGTTCCAGCCGCAAGTACCTGACTATAGACTGTAAAGTTATTCATGCCGATGCCAGTCCCCAGGCCCAGCTGCGCATTATCACCATCAAACGTCAGCCGCTGCTCCTGTTCATCGTAACCAATTTTAATCGCAGGATCACGATCATCGACCCAATTTGTTGATAAAACACCTGCGGCCAAACCCAGGGTGGACGCAGCTTGATTAGAAGCAAGTGTTGCGCCAATTGATAGGGCATTTGCACCAGCGCCTGTATTGGCTGTCGTAATTTGCGCTGCTGTTCGCAGGGCAGATGCGCCAATCTCTTGGATAACGATTTTACTTGAAGTGTAGACCTCGTCTACACCCTCAACTAGCCCAGCGGTATCTTCGAAGTACGCTACGATGTGATCTGACGGCTTTGCTAATACGCTTACAGGCAGTTCTGCAGCCAATTCATTGGTACCAGAAGCCGGCCAAGTCGTCGCAGCAGGAAGGACGACATCTAGTGTTACTCGATAGTTATTAGTAGTGTCAGAAGCGTCAGCGGCTGAAACTTCTACCACCGTAATATCTTTGTCACCAAACGTATCGGTCATCAGCGTTGTGGTCTTGTCCGCTGATGGAAACTGCATAAATCTCACTGTTTCCGGGGTAAGAGTAAAACCTGATTGAGGCACCTCAAAATACGGCTTGCCTGCATGAGTGGTACCAGCCGCATGAATACCGAAAGTCCCAGTGGTTAACACTGCTGCTACTTTATTGTCATATGCCTTTACCGAAGGCTTGTTTGCTTCAGTGCCCGTGGCGTCATTAGAATAGGCAACATACCGGGTGTTGGACGTTACAGTAGCGCTGCCGGGAGTATCGTTTGTTAGCTGAGTGACTGTGACGATATCATTACCAGAAACCCTGGCAGCAGGAACACCGAGAGCGGGGATAGCCGTATTTGGAATTGCCGTACCAACTAATTTCTTAAAAAGCCGACCGTCTGCACCTAACGCCGTCACATTCGCAGCATTAACACCCGCAGCAGATCCAGTCGCTTGAACGTAAGCATTCATTGAATCGTTTATTCTGACCTGAGCATGACTTAAGAAGTTATCTAGTGTCATACCCGCCCGAGCCTCAGCAGCTGAGTTAACGAATGATGCTTGGTGCAAATCAACCTCAATCGGCGTAGTCAGGCCGGTAGACAACCCATCCCCCGATGTAACTTTCAAGTCTATGCTAAATTTATTGTCAACGCCGTCAGATAACCGTATTTTACGGTCATCGCCAAATGCATTGCGAGTAGCAATTTCTACGGCAGCAGCTAACTGCGTACCATTATAGGTCCCCGGCGGAATATCAATCGAAACAGGGCCACTGGCATCCACGTCAACTAACAGAAAATCTTTACCCCAGAAAGTTGATCCAGTTGGGGATGCTACGCCACTCAAGGTTTGATATTCACGAGTTGACTTAAATTTTAACGGATCTGTAACAATTTCAACTGTCCGCCCTTCCCCTAAAAAGGTTTCAATTCCATTAGACTTCAAGACCGCAGGAGTAGACTCCACGGCGGCTCCAAGATCATCAGCTTTGTAGAGGGGAAACCCCTTACCTTCCAGTATGTAGGCTGGATCTTGAGGAACCGTTGTCTGCTGTCCAAATTTATCAATATATAAAGCAGCCTCTTGCGGATCAACCGCACGTGTCAGCTGCGGAGTAATCTCCAAACCATCTACTATTAGCTTTGTATCATATTTAAATGTTGGATCTGCATCTGTTGAGTTTTGTGTTTTTAGATAAAAAACAGTTGCAGACTGCGGGTTGCCGGCACTATCAAATATGGTGACTGACGAATTAGAAGTGTAAGTATCTGGATCATTTGCATCAAAGATATTATTAGCTGGTAGCGCGGGCGTATCTGAGGCCAGATTAACACCCATCATAATATTACCAGTCTGCTTTGGAGCACCATATTCAGATTTAAGTTGCAGTTTGTTTGCCCCAGCAAGTGTCTTATCTGAAACCGCACCATCATCGTCAACTGGATAACCCAACAAGAACTGACCATTACTATCGACGATAAAACCCGTATCATCTACGTTGAACGCACCATTTCTTGTGTACACAGTTTGCTGCGCGTTGCCGCCAGCTTGCAATGCGAAGAAGCCTTGACCAGAAATTGCCATATCCAGCGAATTCGAGGACGTAGCTATATTACCTTGCGAAAATTGTTGGGTAATCGACTTTGTTAGCGTACCGACACCAACTGACTTAGCCTGCAGGGGAGTAGACCCATAAATATCACCAAATTCTGCCCGGCTTTTTTTAAAACCATTTGAGCCAACGTTAGCGATATTGTTCGAGGTTGTAGAAATATCGGTCTGTGCGCCTTTGAGGCCGGTAAGTGCGGTATAAAACGACATCAAGTCACTCCTTGCAGAAACTTAGTTCAATTCTTGTTGGTATCTGAAGCAAGATACATGCCAAAAAAAACCAACTAATTATTTTTGGAGCAAGTTGCTCCGTGGTTGTTAGCTTATCTAAAGTTGACGGCGTTACTGACGTCCATTTCACCGAAGTCTTCAACATCGATAAGAACACTTTCGGAATTCCCAGACCCTATAGAAGCGGACAACACTCGTGCATAAACGGATGGGTTCAATTCCTGTGGGCCCTCACCGAAGTTTATGGTGGCGTTAATTTGAATGCGACGATTAGAGTTCTGGATTTCTTCAGGAATATTTTTCCACGAAAAACCAACTAAACCAGCGGCTTGTGGCCCTAAGTCCATGATATTAAGTTCTTCTCCACTGTCAGCGTCGCTTATCACAACCCTGGCCATGCTTGTCGCCTGAGGTAGATCTAGTACACCATGCACTTCACCATTCTCATCGGGCCTTGATATATTCCCTGGAACCAAGACGGAGTGACCTAACAGGTTTGTAGCAGTTG
>Ga0213869_10002548_pt1 | contig 12545 bp, 10 predicted proteins | sample PICome_10_FD_160083 | JGI IMG/M metagenome (GOLD analysis project Ga0213869, IMG submission 160083) | Coastal seawater microbial communities near Pivers Island, North Carolina, United States - PICO132 | ecosystem: Environmental > Aquatic > Marine > Coastal | place: USA: North Carolina...
CTTTCTAAAAACTGTCCTGGTATTAAGCCACTTATGAAGTCAGGGTATATCATGAGAGCTCCTGCAGATTTTGTAATTAAAACAGGTCCCGGCATAGAGGGCGGTGTTGCTTGGGAAGTTCCTTTTAAGTTTGTAAAACCTAGCACAGGAAATTATCATATACAAGGTTGGGAATATTACATTAACTGGCATGCACCTTGGCAAACTGAGCCACTTATTCCTCATGACACTGATAACACAAACAAACCTTACTTGAATTCAGCAGTTAAAGTAGAAACACCATGGCGTGTAAAAGCAAGTGACGATATGTTACTGATGCAAATGCCTGTAACCTACAATAACGAAACAAGATTTACGGCTGCGTATGGTATAGTTGATCCTATGTACATGCATGCCATTCCAATACAATTATTTTGGCATGTACTAGAAGGAGAAACTTTAGTTAAAGCTGGAACACCACTTGCACAATTTGTACCTATTAGTAGAAGTATGCTACATGATCATGAAATTTTTATTGACGAGGCAGGACAACTTGAAAAAGATATTGAAGATGCATTTACATATGCAAATCATCACAAGTTTGCAAAAACAGATAATGTTGTTGCAAAAGTTGAACGTATTAAACAACTGTTTAATCGTTTTCGTAAGAAAAATCCTAAGGCTAAAATTTAGAGAAAGGACATTATGCTTAATATAATAATAAAAGTACTTGTCATAATAGTTTTGCTAGAGTTTGCAATACTATATGGCTCTCAAGTGTATGACGAATACATGTTTTGGGACCAGTACGAAAGACTATACACTGATATTCCGGTAGAGGAATAATCAGTATGAAGTTTATATTCGATGTAGACGGTACATTGACGCCAAGTCGACAGGAGATGGACAAAGAATTTTCTAAATTCTTTTTTGACTTCTGCACAGAAAACAAAGTTTATCTAGTTACAGGTAGCGATAAAAAGAAAACTGTAGAACAGGTAGGTAATGTTATCTACGGCTTGGCTAAACGTGCTTATAATTGTAGCGGTGCAGATGTATACGAGTCAAGTAGGAACGTAAGAAGAAGCGACTGGAAACTTCCATACTCTGCAAAAACATTTCTATTAGAAAAATTAGAAGAAAGTGATTTCCCATTACGCACAGGACTGCATATTGAAGAACGTCCGGGCATGGTTAACTTTAGTGTTGTAGGTCGCAATGCTACAATCGGCGAACGTAAGTTATACTCAAAGTATGACACTAGACATAAAGAAAGAAACCTTATTGCTGAACTGTTTAACAAAGAGTTCGAACATTTAAGAGCAACAGTAGGTGGTGAAACAGGTTTAGATATTGCACCTTTAGGATCAGATAAAAGTCAGATACTTGTAGACTTTGACAAAGACGATAGTATTTTGTTTTTTGGTGATCGCTGTGATCCTGCAGGTAATGACTTTCCTATTGCTGAAGCACTAAGACAAAACTTTAAACGATCAAAAATTTATCATGTTAATGATTGGAAAGAAACATTTAGAATATTGAGTGATTCACGATTGACATCAACCTTACAAGATAGTATACTACAAGTATGAATAAGAGAATAGGCTTTGCCTGCAAATACATGTGGCACGATCAGACGCAGAAAAAGAAACTGCTAGAAGAGATTCAACGACCACTAAATACTCGCAGTACAACAGTACAATGGCTCAACAGGCAAACACGTGAAGATGCAGAACAACGCTTGTGGGATATTATGGTACACAACATTGCATCGTACTACAACCTAGTAGAGTACGTAGGGAGTTTACAAAATGAATTACGAATGGTTCGACTCGGCAGTGATGTTTTGCCTGTTTATACTCAGCATGAGTGGTCTTATTATTGGCGTAAGCCTGATGTGGTTGCCTATTGCGAAAGAGAGTTTGCGAAGGTTGGTGAAAGGGCAAGAGCCCTCGATGTCAGACTATCGATGCACCCAGGCCAATTTACTGTACTTGCGAGCGACACACCAGAAATTGTAGAGAGGAGCATAGAAGAATTTGAATATCACACCGATGTCATACGCTGGATGGGATACGGCAAGACCTTCCAAGACTTCAAGTGCAATGTCCATATATCAGGTAGACAAGGTCCAGCCGGTATCATACACGCAGTTAACAAAAGACTTTCTCCAGAAGCGAGAAACTGCATCACAATCGAAAACGACGAAATGTCGTGGGGCATCGACGCCTCCCTCGAACTTGTCGACACATGTGCATTGGTATTGGACATACACCATCACTGGGTCCGCACAGGCGAATATATACTGCCCACCGACGATAGATATCTACGCATGATAGATTCGTGGCGTGGTGTACGACCTGTAATACATTATTCATACAGTCGAGACGAATGGTTACCGCAAGACTTTGCACACGACACAATGCCTAACATGGAACAGTTACTAGAAGCAGGCTACAAAAAGCAAAAACTTAGAGCCCACAGTGATTACTATCCTAACAATACAGTTAATGACTGGGCTTTGACTTTCCGTGACTCGGCAGATATCATGTGCGAATCCAAATGTAAGAATTTGGCTAGTAAGGCTTTGCTAAACTATGACCTAAGCCGAGAAGCTCTCGCCACAGCCGCAGCTTGACGTTGCATTAGGATTTCTAATTATAAGTTGGGATCCAAACACTTCTTTAACAAAATCAACTTCAGTACCTGCAACATACATTATACTAAATTGATCAATAGCAAATTGACCGTTTGGTAAGTCAACTACTTCATCTTTTTCTTCTAGGGCTTCAGTCATGGTCCATTCATAACCAAAACCGGCACACCCACCGCCTTTGACACTAAGTCTGACGATGGGTTTACCTTGTTCGTTTATCAGCGTGGTCATGTGATCGACCGCTGATTGAGTTAATTTAACTAGTCCTGTTTTTTCCATAGTGTCCAAATTCCATATCCGATTGCTGCATATGCTGCTAATTTCGCAAATGGACCTGCGATTAGAACAACTACACCAACACCAATAAGGACTGCACCGTCCCAGGATGTTCTTTCTTCTAGTCTATCTTTTACCCAATTAATAGGATTCATATTATTCTCCTTGTATGCGGTCATTAATTACTGACCAATTTATAATCTTCCAAATATTAGCAAGGTACTTTGATTTATCTGCTTGATAATCTAGTGCCCATGCATGTTCCCACCAGTCAACTAACAAAGCAATTTTCATTCCACGTTTATAACCGTGATTTTTAATTGTTTTGATTCGTCCTTTTGTATCTAAGTACAACCAACCGGAACCTTGAATGCCCATAGCTACCTTTGAAAATTCTTCTTTGAAACTTTCAAAAGAACCAAAGTTGCTATCAATAAGTTCCTGTGATATGCCTGTAGGTTTATTGCCTACAGAAACAGGTTGTAACTGTGGGAAGAACAAATTATGTAATTTTGCACCGCCGTAATTAAAATCATCATCGCCATCTTCATCGTTGTATCTCTTAACATACGCTGATGCAAGTTTGCCGTAGTGATAATCAAGTGTGTCACTGCTCATTACTTCAAGCTCGTTCTTCTCATAGGGCAACTTTTCTTGCACTAGATTTTCACGAGCTGTATCTGCTTCAATGACTATTTTTCTGTATAACTTTATGGTCATACTGTATTTATACACTTAGGCCCGTCATAAAAAATAAAAACCAATCATTACATATAGTCTTTTTGTATTGTATAAATACAGTTGGTTGACAATATTATTAAATTGTTGTACAATAAACTAAAAAATCATATACATTAATGGATCATAAGCAACACAGAGATGTTACAGCTACAATCGATACCCATGCAAAGTCATCAGGTAACAGAATCTATATGGATTATGCTTCTACAACTCCATGTGATAAACGTGTAGTTGAAACTATGGTCAAGTATATGACCGAAGAAGGTGAGTTTGGTAATCCAGCAAGTAGAAGTCATAGTTTTGGATGGAAAGCAGACGATGCTGTTGATGAGGCTAGAAAAAATGTAGCTGAATTAATTGGTGCAGATCCTAAAGAAATAGTATTTACAAGTGGCGCTACTGAAGCAGATAATTTAGCAATCAAAGGTATTGCAGATTTTTATCAAAGCAACGGCAAACACATTATAACAAGTAAGATAGAACATAAAGCAGTACTAGATCCATGTAGAGAATTAGAACGTGACGGATTTGAAGTTACATACTTAGACCCTAACGAAGATGGCATAGTTACAGCACAGATGGTTATAGACGCTGTTAGAGACGATACTATACTTGTTAGCATTATGTATATTAATAATGAAATGGGTACTATCAATGACATAGAAGGCATTGGTAAGTATTGTTTTGAAAACAAAATAATGTTTCATGTTGATGCCGCACAGGCAACAGGAAAAATAGAGTTTAACTTACAAGAACTTCCTGTACATGCAATGAGTTTATCCGCACACAAAACATATGGTCCAAAAGGTATTGGTGCTTTATATGTTAGAAAGAAACCAAGAGTAAGACTTAGAGCTCAAATACACGGTGGTGGACACGAAAGAGGTATGCGTTCAGGCACATTACCTACACATCAAATAGTAGGCATGGGCGAAGCATTCAAGTACGCAAGACTTGAGATGGAAAAGAACAAACAGCATATTAAAATGCTACATGATAGACTGTTAAGCAAACTTACAACTATCGAAGAATCATACATAAATGGTTCACTAGATCATAAAGTACCAAACATACTTAATATTAGTTTTAACTTTGTTGAAGGCGAGTCTTTGATTATGGCACTAGATAACGTTGCTGTAAGCAGTGGTAGTGCATGTACAAGTGCTAGTTTAGAGCCTAGTTATGTACTTAGAGCTATAGGCAGAGATGATGAGTTAGCACATAGTAGCATTAGATTTAGTTTTGGCAGAACAACTACCGTAGAAGAAGTAGATAGTGTTGCAGAAACAATGCTTGATGTAATCGGTAAACTTAGAATACTATCTCCTTTATGGGATATGTATTTAGACGGTGTTGACTTTAGCAAGGTTAAATGGAACACTCACTAAAAGGTAAATAATTATTATGGCATATAGCAATAAAGTAGTAGACAGATTTAAAAATGTACTTCATGATCCTGAAGCACACGGTGTTGGAAGGTTTGATCCTAACGATCCAAACATTGCTACTGGCATGACTGGCGCACCAGCATGTGGTGACGTAATGAAGTTAGACCTCAAAATTAATCCTGACACTGATATAATTGAAGATGTAAAATTTAAAACATATGGTTGTGGAAGTGCTATTGCTAGTTCAACCATGTTTGTAGAAATGCTTAAAGGTCTTTCTATGACCGAAGCACTAGAAATAAAAGATAAAGATATTGCTGATGCACTTGAACTTCCTAAACTAAAACTTCATTGTTCTATCTTAGCAGAGGAATCAATCAAGGAAGCCATCGACAATTGGGATAATAAAAAATTAAAAAGGAAACACAATAACGGTCCAACATAATGCCAGTAAAATTTAAACCATCACAAAAGATTAGAAATAAGTCCACAGGTAAAACTGAAACTCAACACTTTTATATGAAGTGTACCTCCACACAAGAGCTAGTAGACTATATAGGTAGCAGTAATGCAAAGCCTAAAACTATAGTAAAAGTAAAAAGAGAACTTACTAGTAGATCAACTAGTATTTAGATAACGGTAAGTCTGCGTTAACAGGCAAATCCCATACTTGTTTCTGTTCTACTCCTTTGCGTTGTGCAAAACGTTTAGCATCACAGTTAGTACACACATGGAAGTAGTTGTTGCTTAACCGGCTTGAGTTCATCTTTTTTAGATCCCTGGTAAATACAGTATCACAGTTATCACACTGTAGATGAACAACAGTTTTTTCACGAAGATATTCGTGTTTTTTGCCAAGTTTGCTCTGCCGTTTATAGTGAGTATGTACTTTTTCAGTTTTAATGAACATACATGTATTTACTATTTTACATTAGGCTTGTAAAATTATTGGCTAAATACATTAGAAATAAGATACTTGGAGACATAGTACATGGCACGTAAAATTGTAGATATTGGCGCAATAGGTAACGATGGTACCGGCGATAGTATTAGAGATTCGTTTCGTAAAACGAATGATAATTTTAAAGAATTATATAGTTCGTTAGGACTTGGTGAAAAACTTACCTTTATTGCACTTGACGATACTCCTGCTACATTTTTAGGTCAAGAAGGTGCTGTCCTAGCAGTTAACCCAACAACAGACGGGTTACAATTTAAACAAGTTACAGCAGGTTTAGGTATCACAGTTGATGATACTTCAAACACAAACCAAATTATTATTGCTACTGAGTTTAGTGAAATCTCAGGTGACCCTAGCCCACAGCTAGGTGGTAACTTATCTGTTGCATCAGGTGGTAACACATACCGTATTAAAGATATGGTTACTCCTGTTTCAAATGATGAAGCAGCAAACAAATCATACGTAGATACAAAGATTTCAAGAGCAGGTATTGGTGCTATTGATCCAGCAACAGGTAATCCAAATGTAGCATTTGGTACAATGACTGGTCCATTAATTTTAAGCAGAAGCCCAGAACCTGCAGATGACGAATTATATGACGGCTTGATTGCTGCAACTAAACAATATGTTGATAATGCATCATTTGGTAGTAAGGTAAATCTATATGTTGCTACATCAGGTCAAGACGAAAGAGTAGGTGTAAGTGAAGAACTACAAGGTAGAGCTCTTGCTTATGCTTATAAAACAATTGAAGCAGCATTAAAACGTGCTGAAGAACTAGTATTAGAATCACAAGACGATATTGGTCCTTATAAGAAACAACTTACATTTAATAACGGTTCAGGTACTGTAACACTTTCACAAATTGATACATCACCTTCGTCAGGTGCAGGATTTGTTGGTAGTGCAAGAATGAGTGTTGATACAATTACACTTAATGCACCAGGTGCGAACTACCAATCAGGAGATATTATTACACTCCAAGGTGGAACAGGTTCAAGTGCAACTATTGAAGTACTATCAACAGCAACAACACCAGGTGCTATTACAACATTCAAACTTCTAGCACAAGGTGATTACACAGTATTACCTGGAACAAGCGGAGTTGTTACAACTTCTGATTCAACATTTGGTATCGGTGCTACATTTGATATAACATATAAAGTAAACGGTGTTGATATCAGCAGTGGTGGTAACAGTTACAGTTTAGTATCTGTACGTGTTATAGGAACAGGAGCAACTGGTTCTTTTGGTACAGCAGTTATATCCAGTGGTGTTATCACTGGTATTGATATTGCAGATGCAGGTAGTGGGTTTACAACAGTTGGAACTGTTCAAGTTGACTTGCCAAGATTCTTATTAAAAACAGATGGCTATCGTACAGACTACACAGGTGATGTATTAACAGATACTCCGGTAGCATTTAGAACGAGAGATATTAGAGAAGGTTTACACTTACGTGGTGAAACATCAGGAGCACTTGCGCAGATTCTTGCACACGATGGGTCATTAGACAGTAACGGTAACGAGATATTTGATGTAGATATTAAGTATGGTACATTTATACTTGATGAACCTATTTCATATGGTGATATTACTAACCAAATTCAAATTGCAGTCCTTGTTGAAAGTGGAATTTATCAAGAAAACTATCCACTTAAAGTACCGCAGAACGTTGCAATTATTGGTGATGAATTTAGACGTGTTCTTATTAAACCAAGACCAGGAACTTCTAGTTCTCCTTGGGCATTCCAGAAATTTAGAAGAGATACAAGCATTGACGGAATGACCATTGGTACAGATTTGTATGCTAATCATTACCTAACAGACAAAACACAACCAGTTTATCCTAAAGTTGATAACAAAGGTGCTTACAGAAAGTCAGCAGCACTTATCAAACTTAATAAATCATTCATTCAAAACGAAGTTGTTGATTGGATCGATACGCAAATTGCTGGAAACATTGCACCATTTACTCAGTCATTTACATATAACAAAGTACTATGTAAACGTGATGTAGGATTAGTTATTGATGCTATGATATTTGACCTGAAGTATGGTGGTTATAATAGAACCATCTCCGCAGGTTTAAAATACTATCAAAGTGCAAGTGGTAGAGTTGCAATTACTACACAACTTTCACAAACAATTGCAGGTCTTGAAAGAGCGCAAACAGCGATTGATTATGTTATACAAAACTTAGCACTTCCAGGAACAGTAACTACAGCACTACAGGTTATTGATACATCATTTATAGCAGAAACAGGAACACAAGGTGTTGTTGCTGAACTATTTGATGCTATTGAAGATGTAATGGACGGATCAGGTAGTGTTAACTATCCAGAAGAGAACGACAAGTTAGACGTATTCTTAATGAATGACGCTAATATCATTAGAGCTGTTACAGGTCAAGGACATGGCGGCTTTATGATGGTACTTGACCCAGAAGGTCAAATCCTTGCTAAGTCACCATACTGTCAAGAATCAGCATCATTCTCAAAATCAATAAACAAACAAACGTTTGCAGGTGGTATGTTTGTTGACGGCTTTGCTGGTAACTTACAATTTAGACATGCTTCATCAACAACTACTACAAGAATTGAAGTAACAGGACTAGAAAGAATACCACAACTTCCTTGTTCGTTTATTGTTGATGACACAGTATTCAGAGTAAACTACGTTAGAGATTTTGTTTTTAATAAAAACGGTTCTTCAGCATCATTCATATTAGATGAAACTACACCATTTACTAGAACTGCTGGCCCTGTTACTGCTACAATTACAAACGCTAACCCTGCTGTTATTACTTCAAACGCACACAAGTTACAAGAAGGTGCTGTTGTTAGATTTACAACAACAGGTGCATTACCAACAGGATTAGTTGTTGGTAAAGATTATTATGTTTCAGGTGTTAGTTTAACAACAAACACATTCCAAGTTGCAGCAGCACCAGGTGGACTATCAGTTGCAACAACAAGTGCTGGTAGTGGAACACACTCAATAGAAAGAATTTATGAAGTATTGATGCCTGGTAACAGATCAATGTTATCGAATGACTTTACACAGGTTGCTGATATGGGTTACGGCCTACTTGCAACTAACGGTGGTTTAACAGAAGCAGTTTCGATGTTTACATATTACTGTTATGCATCGTACATGTCACTTAACGGTGCGCAGATTAGGTCCGTTGGTGGTTCTTCTGCACATGGTATCTATGCATTGGTTGCAGATGGTTCAGACCCACTTGAAGTTCCAACACCAACATCATTATATAACGACCTTGCACAATCAGTTTACAGTTATTTTCCAAGTGCAGGCTTTGCAAACACACAAGGCGGACTGTTCCTTTATGTTGACGGTTATGATTATTTGCCACTTAACAACTCAGAACTTGAAGTTGACCATGGTAACGTAATTTACAGATATCCAGTTACATCAGTTTCAACTACTGACTTACCAGCTGGCGTTGCTAAACTAAACTTAACAAGTGATACAACTGGTAACTTCGACGGATTGTTTGCTGTTATTCCAAACGATGCTAAGATGACACTGCGTTCTAACTCACAGGTTACATTAACTGGTGAACTTGTTGATGTTGCTACAAGGCCATCAACTGGTTTAATATTACAAGAATACACAGATGTTTATCGTGTCCTACAGTTTGAGTCAGCGGCAGATTCAAGAGGCAACTATGAAGTAGAATTTACAGCGGCAGCACCAGGTGTAGGTACATTCCTTGCAACTATTAATGCAACGTCATCAACAGGTAATGTTGCTACGTTTAGTCAGAATCACGGATTAGTTATTGGTAATACTATTGTTCCAAGAACAACAGCAAATGGAATAACTGCGGGTACGACTTATCATGTTATTAGTGTTCCTACATACAACAGTGTTGTTTTAAGTACAAGTGCAGGCGGTAGTGCAGCTACACTAACCGACGGTACTCCAACTATTAAATGTGTTGTACCACACAAACTAAAATTCAACTATAGATTGAGCTTTACTTCTGCAGGTACTTTACCAGCAGGAATTGTAGCAGGTGAAACTCATTGGGTTAGAGAAGAAAATTTAACTGCTACTCAGTTTGAAATTTCAACTGCAATTAATGGTTCAACACCTGTTACTACAACAGATACAGGAACAGGAGTACATTCAGCTATTATCGAAGGGTTGACTACTACGACTCTTAGAGAAAACTATAACTACATTGACTTAACATATTACAAGCCAGGTGAAGCAAAATCAGGCACAACAAATGTAGTTACAATATCAGTAGCTTCTCCAGCTGTGCTTACAAAAACTACACATAACTTTACCCAAGGTGATCCAATTACTTTGATCACAACAGGTGCATTACCAACAGGGCTTAACACAAGTACACACTATTTTGTACACACAGTTCTTGATGCAAATACATTTACAGTAAGTACAGAATATCCAACACTGTCAGGTGCAGTACAAGTTGATACAACCGGTGTTCAAAATGGAACACATTCATACTACACACCAACAGGTGCTGCAGGCGATAGCACATTCGCTATTGTTGCTGTTGCTCCGCAGGAAAGATCAAGAGTACAAGGAAGTACATTTGTATTCAACGGTGAAGTTTATGTAATTGACTTGTTTGAAAATGAAACTGTAACTGGTAATCCGTGGGCAAGAATTACACTTAATAGACCATTAGTAGATTCTCTTACACAATACTCATCAAGTTATACTATTAAATCAGCTGTTTCAAAAGACACTGACGGTGCTAATGGTAAATTAACAATTAGAATTTCATTGACTCGTGTTACATCTCATGATTTACTTGAGATTGGTACAGGTTCATATGCGGATACTAACTATCCAACAGAAATCTATGGACCATCAGTTAATGCGTTTAATCCTGATACAGAAACCGAAGAGAGAAACGTTGGGCGTGTGTTCTATGTAACCACAGACCAATTTGGTAATTTCAACGTTGGACCTTACTTTAGGGTTGACCAAGGTACTGGTCAGGTTACATTCTCAGCAGCTATTGCGTTGAGTAACTTGGACGGTATTGGATTTAAACGTGGTGTTCCAGTATCTGAGTTTAGTACAGACTCTGGTATGACTGACAACGCTGTTGATACAGTACCAACAGAGAACGCAACTAGACTTTATATTGAAAGACGACTTGGTACCACACACGGTGGTGCTCCAGTAACATCAGCAAACTTAATTCCACCAATCAGTGGCGGCTTTATGTCACTAGATGGTTCACTGTCTATGAAAGGGCCACTTGACAATGGTGGATTCAAAATTCTTAATATTGGTGATCCAACACAGCCACAAGATGCAGTTAACTTAAGAAACTTAACATTTGGTAACCTACAAGAATTTACACTAAGCAATCTTGAAGCAAATGATATACTTGTATTTACAGGTGATGGTAACAATGCTATTAATGCATCTGTTGTAGGTGATATTGCTTTAGGTATTGACTCAACTGCAAATACTATTGACGCACAGATTCAACCAGGCGTAATTGACAACAACGATATCAATGCTTCAGCAGCAATTGTACAAAGTAAATTGAGCATGTCAGATGCTCAAGTACGTGCAAATGATACAGGTATTACACAAGCTGATAAGGGTATTGCAGCATTTGATAATACATTCTTTACTGTTACAAACGGTTGGGTAACAATTACAGATAGCACAATTACAAAAGCAAAACTAGTAAACGTTACTGGTAAGAGTGTATTAGGTAATAACTTACTAAGTGCTAGTGCTCCTGCAGATGTATTAATGACAACAGTAGTTGATCAAGGTGGCTCTGTTAAGAAATCACAATTTAATGCAACTGGTTTCTTAAGAAGAACTAGTAGTTCAAGTAATACAGCTGATGTTGATTACGGTATCATTGAAGCAACTGCTAACGCAACTGCAAGCCAACTTGTTCAAAGAGATAGTAACGCAGATGCCAGTGCAAGAATTTGGAACGCTACAAGCTCATTTAATATTAACGGTAACACATCAGTAGGTTATGGTACATCAGGATCTGCAAGTTACGTAAGATTGTATACAGGTTCAAGTGGTAGTGGTGGTATATATTTACAGAACGGTTCACTTGCAACAGATAAGAGAAACTTATATGATAACGACTATCACAAGTTTAGAACACAGAACGGTGTATCACTAGCACCTGTCGAAGCATCACAAATTATTACAACATCATTAACAACTGGTGGTAATACTACAGCAGGTACAGTAACAGGACGTTGGACATTAACAGGAACAACTCCGAGTGAATCAAGGTTTGAAGCAACTTATGCAGCTGACCTTGCAGAATACTACGAAGGTGACAAGGAATACGAAGTCGGAACAGTGTTAGTATTTGGTGGTGACAAGGAAGTCTCAACTTCTAATAAGAAAGGTGATCCAAAAGTAGCAGGTGTTGTTTCAGATAGAGCAGCATATGTTATGTACGCAGGGTGTCCTGGATTTAAAAATCTTGTTGCACTACAAGGTAGAGTACCTTGTAAGGTAGTTGGCAAGATTGAAAAAGGTGATT
>Ga0213869_10002571_pt1 | contig 12491 bp, 20 predicted proteins | sample PICome_10_FD_160083 | JGI IMG/M metagenome (GOLD analysis project Ga0213869, IMG submission 160083) | Coastal seawater microbial communities near Pivers Island, North Carolina, United States - PICO132 | ecosystem: Environmental > Aquatic > Marine > Coastal | place: USA: North Carolina...
ACATGAATACTATACACCTCCACAAACTAAAGGATATGCAAATTGGCTTGTAGTATGTAAAGCTCTTAATAAAGTAATTGATGAAGTAAAAGTAAATTACACAAAGGAGACTGTTTAAACATGAATATGAATAAATACCTAGTAACACTAACACAAGAAAGAATTATAGATGAAGTAAATCATTTAATGGAATTTTCATTAATGGTAAAAGGGTATAGCGACCAACAGGTTAGGGATATGTTTTCTTGTGGTGGTTATGTATTAACAAGTGTAAAATTTAAACAGGGGAAATATGATGTTAAATAAATGGGATAGTTTTTTGACAGAAAAAAGGAAAAAAAGAAACTGTAGTATTTTATTTTTTTTAGTGGGAGTTTTTTCCACGATTATTTGTTATGAATTTTTTTAATAGTTTTTTAGTTTTTTATTTTTTAGCTTCAATTTTTTCTTTTATTAGTTTTATTTTTTAAAAAATTATTTTTTCCTTTAATTCCTTTTTGGATTAAATAGTTTTTTGGTAGGGAGTTTAAACACTCCCTATTTTTTTATCTAAAATCAACTCACTTTATCAAATACATAATATTGTTTAAACGCTCTAATATATCAACTCAAATAACAGAATATATAATATTGTTTAAACGCTCTTTTAGTGATAAGTAAAATCAATCAATAAATACTATCAATTATTATTGACATGATGTTAAAATACCCTTACGCACACGAGTGCGATATTTTAATTTTAAAAAGGAAATTTAAAAATGAATAAAGAATTAATGAAAAAAAACCAACAAAGAATAGACAGAGAAAAATCAATAGAAACTTTAAAAGAGTATCTAAAAAAAGATATGACAATTCATTCTATTATTAGAAGTGTATCTAGTAGCGGTGAGACTAGAAATATATCTTTTAAAATCACTGATAAAGATAATATACTAGACTTATCTTATCATATTGCTAAAGCATTAAAATATCCATTCAATGAAAAATATCACGCTGTAAAAGTTTCAGGAAGTGGCATGGATATGGCTTTTCATGTAGTGCATAATTTAAGCCATGTTTTATATGGTACAGGTTATAAATTAAAATCTAATATAATATAAGGGGTATAAAAATGAGTTTATTAAAAGGAACGAGTCAAGCCCTAGTATTGCAATATAAAGGCTATTTAAAAAATCTTAATACTAATTGCAGAGAGCAGTTAAAAAACTACAATGAAAATTATGGGCATCTTAATTATGATGTATCCGACAATATTTATTATGGTTATGAGTCTGCTATTAATGATATGCAGTGGGAGATAGACCAAATTTATGCGAATCCTAACAATTATAAAAGGGGTGTTTAAACATGTATATAAATAAATCAGAGTTTGAAAAAATTAATAAGTTACAATCAGAAGTATATGATAGTAAAAATTCATGTAAAACTGATAGTGAATGGAGTATGGCAAAGGTATTTATAAATAAAGACTTATTAAAACTAGGTTATGAATTAGATTGTTACGAGCAAGTTATTAAAAGGAGTGTTTAAACAATGTTACTTACTTACGAAATAAAAGTTTTTCGCAATGTATCAGATAATCACAAATTTGATAGGGAATATACTTTTTTTATTGAAAAATATAATCAACACTCAAATAATATTTTTGATGCAAAAAGCGAAGCGGTAAAAAAAGCGAAGTCATTAAACTATGATGATGATTTTAATTATTGCACTTATAATGCTGATTTGGAGTCAATCAATGTAAAATATTAAAATAGTTTTATTTTTTTGAAGCCCTGATTTTTTCGGGGCTTTTTTTTATTTTATTTTTTCGTTTAAACGCTTCTTATTTTTTTATTTTATTTTTTTGTTTAAACAGTGTTATTTTTTTGTGCTTATTTTTTAAGCAATTTTATTTTTCTGTGGATAAGTTGTGGATTAAATCAACAAAAGTTATCCACAAGCAATATTGTATAAAAATTAAGCAGATGTTAAGCAAATTGTAGTGATGCTCTAGAACGCTTTCATATCAAGGGATTCAAGAGGGCTTGCAGAATGGCTCTCTATGGGCTTTTTAAGATTGACAGAATACCATTACATCAAAGTAAGCCTAAATTGTCATATGGGCTTAAAAAGGCTCTTTAAATTGATTGGTTGATATTGTATAAAATCAGGTAAAAATCCTAAAAAAATCCGCCTTATATATATTAAAAAAAACTTTAATTAATTAGTAAATAATTATTGACACTAAAAAACTAATATGTTTATAATGTCGCAAGTGCTGAAAATGGCACTGTTTAAACTAACTTTAAAAAGGAAACTAAAATGAAAACATTACTAAAACAAGCGACTTACAATCTAAATAAAGAGCAACAGCATTTATTAAATTTTGCTTTATATGAAATAAGAAAAAACAAAAGTATGACAGCAAAAGAAATAGCACAGGTTGATAAAATGATTAAATTCATGGGTGGTTCAAGCTCTGAAGTATTCAGATTTATCAGCAAGTAATTTAATTAATCAGGGCGGTACTTAACCGCCCATTTAAAAAGGAAACTAAAAATGGAAAATATAAATAGGGAAACATGGTTAAATTTAATGATTGATAAAAGCGTGCCATTATTTGATGAAGCAGGCTTCAAAATTTCAGATATCAGAGAAAAATTAAAAGCTTCATGTTCTGTTATGGTTGGAATGAGAAAGTCAAAAAAATTCAACGCTATTGGTCAACACTTACCAACAGAATGGAATAAAGATTCTAATCATGAGTTATTAATAAGCCCCGTTCTAGAAGATGAAATAACTGTTGTTGGCGTTCTTATTCATGAAATGGTTCACGCTATTCAACGCCATTTATATGGCAATGAAGTGCAGCCACATGGAAAAGAATTCAGAAAAATAGCTATTGCGGTTGGCTTGCAAGGAAAAATGACAGCTACTACAGAAAGCCCCGAATTAAAAATTAAGATTGAGAATTGGATAAAAGAAATTGGAAAATATCCGCACTCAAAAGTTAATTTTGAGACTAGGAAAAAACAGTCTACAAGATTGTTAAAGCTTACTTGTCAACATTGCGGTTTTATTGCAAGGGCTTCAAGCGGTGCAATAAATAACTTTGGATATCCTAGCCATTGTGATGATGAAATGATTATTGAGTAGTTTAAACAACCCCAAATAAATCAGCCCCTTTTTAGGGGCTTTTTTATGTCTATTAATAAAACCCTTTTTACATTGTGGTTATTGTGATTAAAAATTAATCATGTGGATTAATTGTGAATAACTTAAAATGATGATATAATTGCTATCAATTAAGCGTTAAATCCCTTTAATATCAATCTAGATAGACAATCAATAAACCCTTATAAATCAAGGCTTTTAAAGGCTTTGATATATTTAACGGATATATAAGGCGATAATAGTATTAATACAGGCTCATAAAGGTATCTAGAAGCTCTCTCACGAGCTTTTCTTTAACTAGGTGAGGGGTAACCTTACCCTATGTTATTTAAACGCTTACAGGGGCTTAAAACAAGCCGTTTAAACATTGTGCTTAATATTTAAGCAGATGTTAAGAACTGCGAATAGTTATCCACAACCAATCAAACATAACAATATGAATAATACTAATGAAATCAATGAGTTAGAAGTTATAGACCCAGAGTTATCCACAGGTAAGGAAGTCTCAAAGCCAGTGATAGCAAGGGATTCAGAGCAATTGCCTAAAAAAAAGGCAGGGAGACCCCGACACCAAGTTTTAGCGACCACCCGAAATGAGGTCTATGAATTATCTAAAGTAGGTACTAGGTATGAAGATATCGCGACAGTGTTAGGATTCTCTGAAGATACATTGACAAAGTATTATCGGGAAGAACTAGACAAGGGTAGAATAGAAAGCAATGCAATCATTGCTGGAACATTGTTTGAGAAAGCTAAACAAGGTGATACTGCCTCTATGATGTTCTGGTTAAAGACAAGAGCACAGTGGTCTGAAAAAAATACCACAGAATTAACTGGAGAGGGGGGTGCACCCATTAATATCAAAGTAGTAACAGGAATAGATTAAAAAACCCCAGTACCCAAAATTTTATTTTTTTAAAAACACACTATATATCTTATCTATTCTTATCTTATCTGTTATAGACACCCTCTAGACTACCTCTAGAGCATCTCTAGACAGTCTCTATAATTAACTAAATTAGGAAGTATTATGAATGAAAAACTTTTAGCTCAAATCATCAATGGCATGAGGATGAATCAACCACAAGGTGCAGTAGGAAATGTATCTAATAATGAGGCTGCTATGTTTTCAAGCAACCCAATGAACGGAGCAGTAGCTGGAGGTAATGTAGGCAATGTTTCTGACAGAGAAGCCTCTTTGTTTAATATGATGGCTGGTGGTATTAGCAACCCTATGCCTCGTATTAATGAAATGAGAAACAATTTAGCAACGGCAGGTTCTGTTGGTAATACAAGTGACAATGAAGCAGCAGTGATGGCTCAAGCAGTAAATGAAATGAGAGCATTGCAAGCAAAAGGGGCAGCAGGTAATGGGGCATTAACAACTGATGAAATTAATAGATTTGTCTATTTACGAAATATGCTAAACCCCAACCTACCACAAGAAGAACCAGTAAATTACAACACTATGCCTGTAGACATAGATGGAGCTTCTGCTGGTAGTCCAATGAGTCAAAAAGAATTAAATTTTATATTAAATAGGATAAGATAAATATGTGGTCATGGCACTGGTTCTGTGGTTGTCACTTTGGTTTTGAATGGTATCAAGACAGAAAAGTAGATGATTCTAAAAACAAAACTTATTTTAACTTTTTTATTATTGATGTAGGATGTTTACGCATACAGAAATGTGAACAAGTGGAGAATGTGTAATGAACCCAATGAAAAGACCAATGAGAAAAAGTCCAATGAAGAAAGGCAAGAAGAAATGCGTAGATGGTTTGAATCTATAGGGGACTGTGTATGAGCTTATATGCCAATATAAACAAAAGAAAGAAAGCAGGAACTAGCAGAACTAAAAAGAAATCTACTATATCAGATAAAGCATATGCAAATATGAAAGCTGGCTTCCCTAAAAAGAAAAAGAAAGCTAAAAAGAAAGCTAAAAAGAAATAGTGGTAGCAAAGAAAAAAGTAAACCTGTCTGTAGGTAGAGGTGAAAAACGCTCTGTTAAGCAGGGTGCAGGATTAACAGCAAAAGGTAGAGCAAAATATAATCGTGCAACTGGCAGTAAGTTAAAAGCCCCAGTCACAGGTAAAGTTAAAGCAGGTAGTAAGGCAGCAAAAAGAAGAAAGTCTTTCTGTGCTAGAAGTAAAGGCTGGACAGGTGAACGCGGCAAGGCAGCACGAGCCAGATGGAAGTGTTAGACAAAGCAGCAAGAAATAAGATAGCCAGTAAAATCTGGAGGGCTAATAACCCCGACAAGATACGCAGCAAGAATTACAAAGATAGATACGGCATTACATTAGATGATTACAATGCCATGCTAAAAAAACAAAAACATAGATGTTATTTATGTGGTAGTCACAATGATGACACCAAGTTATATGTAGACCACTGCCATACAAAAAAGACAGTAAGAAAGTTATTATGTCAATACTGTAATACTGGATTAGGTCAGTTTAGAGACAATATAAAAGTAATGAAGAAAGCAGTGGAGTATTTAAAACAATTTAAATAGGGTAACGACCTCGTAAGAGAGTTACAATAAGATGGTAAAACAAATAACAACAGGCTATAAGCCAAGAGCTCCACAAAAAGAAATACATGAAATGGTTAAAGGTAATCGTTTTAGTGTTGTGGTTGCTCATAGACGAATGGGTAAAACAGTTTGTGCTATTAACCAACTGATACATAGTGCACTCAACTGTGATAAACCTAATCCTAGATTTGCTTATGTAGCACCGACCTACAATCAAGCTAAAAGAATTGCATGGGACTACTTGCTAGAATATACAAGACCATTAGAAGCTAAAGCCAACATTGCTGAACTGCGTGTAGACTTTATGGGCAGAAGGATAAACTTGTATGGGGCAGATAACCCTGACAGTCTGCGTGGAATCTACCTAGACGGGTGCGTTCTTGATGAAATTGGGAACATTAATCCTACACTATTCACAGAGATTGTCAGACCTGCACTAGCAGACCGACTCGGCTACTGCGTAGCAATGGGTACACCGAAAGGACAGAATCACTTTAAAGACTTGAGAGATAGAGGGTCAAGAAGTGAGGGTTGGGAATTATTAGAATTTAAATCTTCTGAAACAGGTATTGTTGATAAGAATGAGTTACTCGCTGCTAAAGCAGAAATGGGTGACGATAAGTATGCTCAAGAATTTGAGTGTAGTTTTAACGCTCCAGTAGAAGGTGCATATTACTCATCTATTATTAATGATATAGAAGAACAAAATCATATTATAGATATTCCTAAAGACGAACTAGCAAGGACATATACTGGCTGGGATTTAGGTATGTCAGACTCTACTAGCATTTGGGTAGCACAGGTAGTTAATAAAGAAATACGGCTCATAGATTTTGTAGAAAATCATGGTGTTGGTCTTGATTACTATGTAAATTGGCTACGAGAACATGACTATATGTACGCAACACACATATTACCTCATGATGTCGCTGTAAGAGAATTAGGTACAGGCAAATCAAGAAAAGAGATGTTAGAGGAAGCAGGTTTAAACATCACAGTTGCAACCAAGCTATCAGTAATGGATGGTATTGCGGCAGCAAGACAAATATTACCACGCTGCTGGTTTGATAAAGATAAAACAAAACAAGGATTAGATGCACTACGGAACTATCGTAGAGTATTTGATGAAAAAAGAAATGTATTTCATGACAGACCTTTCCATGATTGGGCATCACACGCATCTGATGCGTTTAGATACCTAGCAGTTGGTATGGATGAGTCCCCTATGGAAGCATGGACAAAACCACTAGAGATAAACACTTCATGGATAGTATAAATGGCATACGATAAAGAAAATATGAATAGCAAGGAAGATAATGTAGAACTTGCTAACCTAATAGATTCGCATATTAACGACTCATTAGGTTTTATAGAGACTGAAACTTCTCAAGAAAGGCAAACAGCACTAGAGTATTACTTGCGTGAACCTTACGGCAATGAAGTAGAAGGTCGCTCACAAATAGTAACAGGTGAAGTGGCTGAAGTAGTAGATGGTGCACTGCCACAAATTATGAAAGTCTTTACTAGCAGTAATAAAGCTGTAGAGTTTGAGCCAGTTAATCAAGGTGATGGTGCTCTAGCAGAACAGATGACTGCCTATGCTAATCACATATTTTATAAAGACAACAACGGCTTTGAAATAATGCACGACTGGTTTAAAGATGCACTGTTGCAAAAAGTAGGTGTTGTAAAAGCCTATTGGAATGATAAAAAGAATACAACAACAGAAAAATATCAAAATCTGACAGAAGATGAATTAACAATGATTATGCAAGACGAGGAAGTAGAAATCGTTGAGCAAGAAGAAGTAGAAGAAGTAATAGAGCAAGACCCACAACCAGCAGTAGACCCAATGACAGGTCAGCCTATGATGAACGAAGTAGGTGAGCCAGTGATGATGGATGTTCCACCTATTGTAAATGTTTACTACAATGTAAAATGCAAACGCACTAAAGACTATTCTAAAATTAAGATAGAGAATGTAGCTCCAGAAGAATTTTTAATTGATAAAAGAGCTGTAACAATTGAAGATTCTGATTTTGTAGCACAAAGAAGTTTAGTTACTCGTTCAGATTTAATAGCAATGGGGTATGACCCAAAAGTTGTTGAAACATTACCTATGGGTGATACATTAGATTTTACACCAGAGAGGGTAGCGAGATATGGTGCAGGTGAGCAACCTTTTAATACTAATGACTCTAATGATGAATCAATGGAATTGGTTGAGTATTACGAGTGTTATGTAAAAACAGATTTAGATGGAGATGGTATAGCAGAACTTCACAGAGTTTGCTATGCAGGTAATGAGGTATTAATGAGTGAGGAATGTGATTATGTTCCTTTCCATAGTGTTTGCCCTATTCCAATTCCACACAAATTTTTTGGACAATCTTTAGCAGACAGAGCAATAGACCTACAGTTAATTAAGTCTACAGTTACCCGACAAATGCTAGACAACTTATACTTAACTAACAACTATCGTGTAGGAGCAGTAGAGGGACAGGTTAATCTTGATGACTTATTAACATCTACAGCAGGTGGTGTTATTCGTATTAAGAATCCTAATGCGTTAGTACCAATGACAGTGCAATCTAGTGCAGCACAATCATTTCCTATGTTGGAATACCTAGATGGTATTCAAGCAAAAAGAAGTGGTGTGTCAGATGCACAGCAAGGTCTTGACCCTAATCTTTTACAAAATGTGACAGCAACAGCAGTCAGTGCTATGACATCTGCATCACAAGGTAAGCTAGAACTTATAGCTCGTATCTTTGCAGACACAGGTGTAAGTACATTGTTTAAAGGTATTATGGCATTAGTTTGTAAGTACCAAGACAAAGAAAGAATTATTAAAATTAACAACTCTTTTGTTCCTATGAATCCTAGAGAATGGGACACAGAATATAACATTACTGTTAATGTTGGATTAGGAACAGGCGGCAAACAAGAACAACTAGCGACTATGCAAATGATTCTTGCTAAACAAGAAGAAGTAATTAAAGGATATGGTTTAAACAACCCGTTAGTTAATATTAAACAATACAGAGATACACTTGCAAGATTTGTAAACATGGCTGGGTTTAAAGACGACAGTCAGTTCTTGATGGAAATATCAGAAGAACAAGCAATGCAAATGGCTCAAGCTGCTGCCCAAGCTCCTAAAGAAGAAGATAGTAATACTAAAGCTGCAATGATTTTAGCAGAAGTAGAAAGAGAAAAAGCACAGATGAAGATGCAAGAGCAAATGGCTAAACTAGAATTAGAGAAACAGCAAACAGAACTTAAAATGCAAAAAGAAATGTTAGAGCTTCAGCAAGAAAAAATGGAGTTTGAAAAAGAAATGGCATTGCGTGAGTTAGAATTAGCACAAAAGTCAGCTAACGACAAACAAAAAACAGATATAAGCAAAACTTCAGAAATTATAAATTCTTTAGAAAAAATACAAAATATAACAACACCTAAACTATGACCAAATCAGAAGCATTTAGAAACTTACTACAAAGTCAAGAACTACATGACGAAGTAGAAATAATGAAAAAAGAATTAATGGATTTAATTGTTAATTCTGATGATGATAAACCAAGCGTAAGAGAAGCAGCATATATCAGGATTAAAGTTATTAACGAACTCATGGCTCGTTTTGAATCTATATCAAAAGATGATGAGATTAAAGACAAGGCATGGAAAATAATATAGGCATATAGCCTGTATGGGAAAGCCACACCGAGATGGCACAAGGAAAGAAAAATGAGTGATGACACCATGACTTCCGATACAACGGAAAGTGGAAATCTAACAGTAACAGATGCAGCTTCAGCTATTGAAGGTATGTTATCTGCACCAGAGGACTCCACACAGGAACAACCAGAAGTTGTAGAAGAACAAACCGAAGAAGTAGAAGAAGTAGAGGAAACTGAAGAAGAAACTGAACCAGAGGTGGAAGAAGAAGTACAAGCCGAAGATGAAGTGGAAGAAGATGTAGACTCCGAAGTTGAAGAACCTGAAGAAGTTGAGGAAGAACAAACTTTCACCATCAAAGCAGCAGGTGAAGAAAAAGAAGTTACCCTTGATGAGCTAAAGAAATCTTATCAACTCGGCTCTGATTATACTAAAAAGACTCAAGAAGTAGCTGAACAGCGTAAAGTCATTGAGCAGGAAGCTAAAGCTATTATTGAAGCTAGACAAGTTAGAGATAACTATTCACAAAAATTGCAGGCAATAGAACAATTCTTAAATGGACAAAATGACAATCCAGCAGAATTAGCTGCAATGAAAGAGAACGACCCAGTAGGATATGCAGTTAAGGTCGCAGAAATGACCGAAAAGAAAGAACAATTACAAACAGTGCAGGCTGAAAGAGCTCGTCTTGCTCAAGAGCAACAAGCGGAATCTCAAGCACAAATGCAAAAGTTTGTAGAACAAGAACAAATAAAACTAGCAGAATCCTTACCAGAGTTTTCAGACAAAACGAAAGGCGAACAAGTCAGAAATGATATTCGTAGCTACGGAAAAAAGGTTGGTTTCACAGACGAGGAATTATCACAAGTCTATGACTCTCGCCATGTATTGGTATTACATAAAGCAGCACAGTACGACAAATTAATGGCAGGTAAAGCTGGTGTTAAGAAAAAAGTCGCTAAAGCACCAAAGACTGTAAAGTCTGGAGCTAAAGTGAAGCAGAATGTAACCGACATACAAAAGAAACAACTTAAAAAGCTACAGCAAACTGGTTCAGCCAGAGATGCCGCAGCTATATTTGAAAACTTTATTTAAGGAAAAACAATGGCAGAATTTAGAACTTATACAGCGATTGGTCAAAGAGAAGATTTAAGCAATACTATCTTCAATATTGCACCAACCGAAACACCAGTAGTTTCATCTATTGGTAAAACAAAGGCAACAGCAACATATCATGAATGGCAAACTGATGACCTAGCAGCAGCTAGTGCAGCAGGTCTTTTAGAAGGTGCTGATGCTTCAGGTGCTTCTGATACTCCTACAACTCGTGTAGGTAACAGAACACAAATTCAAGGTAAAACAGTTCATGTATCAGGTACTCTTGATGCAGTTGATAAAGCAGGTCGTAAGACAGAAACAGCTTACCAACTAGCTAAAGCAGGACAAGAACTAAAACGAGACATGGAAAAAACTATTCTTGGTAATGTAGCTCAAAATGCAGGTGCTGCTGGTTCAGCAAGGCTTCTTGGCTCTATCCAATCATGGCTTGGTACTAACTTTGTAACAATGACAGATGGTGTTGCTCCTGTTGGCTCTAACGGCACAGCCGCTAGAACAGAAGGTGCTACTGCTTCTGCATTTACAGAAGCTAAACTAAAAGAAGTAGTAAAATCATGTTTTGAAAATGGTGGTAACCCAACTCTATTAGTTGTACCGCCAACACAAAAACAAGTAGTATCTACTTTTACTGGTATTGCAGAGCAGCGTTATCAAGCTCCTGCTGCTAAAGCAACTACTATTATTGGTGCTGCTGATGTTTACTTATCAGACTTTGGTACTTTATCTGTTGTACCTGACAGATTTATGACTGCTGATGTAACTCCAGATGCAGAACAGGCTCTTGTATTAGACCCTACTATGGCATCTGTTGCTACACTACGACCATTTGAGTCAAATCTATTGGCTAAAACTGGTGACAGTGAGAAGCATCAAATGCTTGTTGAGTACACTCTACAAGTATCTAACGAGAAAGCACATGGTATCGTTGCTGACTTGGCAGTTTAATTTAGGTTAAACATTAATATTGCCCCTTCGGGGGCAGTATTATTATTGAGAATAAAATGAGAAAATTCAAAGAACATAATACAGATGATGGCAAGATTGTAGAGACCAATCAAGATGTAACTGACATCATTGAAAAGAATAAACAAGAATACAATAACAGCTCAACAAAATGGGGTGAGGATGTCTTTGATAACAAGATAGCTTCTATACCTTTAACTGTTATTGATAAGTTAAACCAACAAGGAATAATGAGAGGGTTTCATGTATTAGACCAAAAGAAATTCTTTGCATGGTTAAACGACCCAGACAATAGATTTTTTAGAACAAAACAGGGCAGAATCTAAATGGCATTTTTTACAGATTACACAACGCTACAAGCGACTATAGCTGATTATTTAGCTCGTTCTGATTTAACAACCCAGATACCAGAGTTTATAAGATTAGCTGAAGATAGATTGTTAAGAGACTTACGCATAAGACAAATGATTAAAGTTGCTACGGCAGATACTACAGCAGGTGATGCTACTGTATCTTTGCCTTCTGATTTTGTTGCTATGAAAGATTTGCATTTACAAGGAAACCCACCACAAACAATTAAATTCTTGTCTACAAGTAATTTCTTTAGAAATGCTCATTCATCAACATCTGGATTACCTAATCGCTATACACTATTGGGTGCAGAGTTTCAATTTGCTCCAATCCCTGATGCTGTTTACACACTTCAAATGGTTTACTTTTATAAACCAGAATATTTAAGCGATACTAATTCATCTAACCTTTGGTTAGCAGATACACCTGATTTATTACTTTACGCTGCACTAGGTGAAGCAGAACCATATTTGATGAATGATGAAAGACTTGCAACATGGGCAAGTATGTATGACAGAGGAGTAAACGCTCTACGCAAGAGTGATGACGAATCTGAATACCCTGCTCAACCACTTACTATTACTAACTCAACGAGGTAAATTATTATGGCTGAAATGTCGGATTATTTAGAAGTCGCACTTCTAAACGCAACACTTAACGGAACTGCTTTTACAGCAGT
>Ga0213869_10002572_pt1 | contig 12487 bp, 7 predicted proteins | sample PICome_10_FD_160083 | JGI IMG/M metagenome (GOLD analysis project Ga0213869, IMG submission 160083) | Coastal seawater microbial communities near Pivers Island, North Carolina, United States - PICO132 | ecosystem: Environmental > Aquatic > Marine > Coastal | place: USA: North Carolina...
CCAAAAGATATTAATAAAAATATTAATGATATTGTTTTAAACAAATTAAAAAAAAAAGTAGAAGGAAAATGTATAAGAGAAGGATTCATTAGAAAGGATAGTGTAAAAGTTTTATCAAGATCCTTAGGAGTTATGAATAACTCTAATTTTGAATCTGGAGTTCATTATATTGTAGTATTTACTGCTGAGGTTTGTAGTTTGAATAATGGTCAAGTTATCGAAGCTGAAGTAGAAAATATTGATAAATCACAAGTAATCTCATATATTGGTGATAGTTCTGAATCACCTGTTGAAATTTATATGTTTAAACATCATCATGTTGGTAATAGTGAATTTGCATCTTTAACTAAAGGTGATATAGTAAAAATTAAGGTATCATGTAGTAAATATGATTTTAATGATAAACAAATTGTTGCTATTGGATTATACGATTCTAAATCATAAATTAGATAATTAATTTGTTTATTTAATTATTTTATTTATTTTTTATTTAAAACATATTTGTTATTAATTATACGTAGATGTATCAACCTATTCATCAAATAAACAATAATTTGGATAATCAAAATTTTGATAATAATCATGATTTAGATAATGATTTTAATAATAATTTAAATAGATATTCAAACGATAATCACAACCTATCAAGACAGGAAATTATTGAAAATAATACACTAGAATATAAAGTTGCTTCTAAACGTTTAATGAAAGATTACAAAAACTGGATGAAAAATCAAAATATTGAAGTTAGAAAAAAACTTGGCAAAGATATTTACTTTAATGTAGAACCATTAGAAAATAATCTATACGAATGGCATGGAAATTTGTCTCCAAAAGAAGGATATTATCAAGGATATATTGTGCATTTTGTTATGAAATTTGATGATAATTATCCATCAAACCCTCCAAACATTTCATTAAAAAATGGTATTCTTCATAGTAATATTATACCAGAACATAATGGAGAAAGATTCTTTTTATGTATGGATTTAATAAATAATTTTTTCTGGTTGGATTCCGGATCTGATGATTCTATTCCGTATAGTGGATGGTCAGTCGGTTATTCCGTAGAAATTATAGTTCAACAATTATATTCATTTTTGTTTGATAAAGAAGTAGAAAATTACGATGGTAAAATAAAACATACTTTGTATGAACTTCCACCAGAATTAGGAGGTGGATATAGAGATATTAAAATGTTAAGAAAAGAGTTAATACATTATTATAGAGAGTGCGTTGATTTTTCATGTAGTTGTGGTCATTGTTATAATTCACCGTCTCCGTACGTAACTAAATTTGATAGAAATGAAGATAATATTATAATTAAGAGAAATATACTAGACTATTCTCATTTAGATAATAGTATTGAAATTACTGAAATTGATGATATTGACGATTTAAAGAATATAATGGATAATTATTTAAATTATGATTATTTATCATTAAAAGATATCTTTTTTAATAAAACATTACTTAATAAAAATAATAGAGTAATTTTTTCATATTTAATTCTAAGAATTTTTAAAAATATTGGAAAACATAAAAATATAGATTATGATAATAAAAGTATTGTTCCACATATACAAAATACGAATAAGGTAATTAAACAAATATTACACATTTCTAATTATGTCATTCATGAGTATGATAGTAATAATATATTTTACAATAATAATTCTTTTGTAAATTTGTATTTACTTAAAAGTTTAAAAATAAATAGTAATATAAACCTTCTCAAAAAATATTTAAAGAGGTTTTTCTATTGTGTAAAAACGATAAGTAGAACTAATAAATACTTTATGAAATATATGACAAGTGATAAAGATGCTACTAAAAAAGTAAATACTCCTGTTATTAATTATGATTTCGATTATAAATGTGATCACAAATCTGGATCATATGGAAATACTACACAAAATAATAATAATAATAATAATAATAATAATAATATAGATACAAAATATTTTTATAACAATAAAGAGTATGTTTGTACATATAATGTATCCTCGGATAGTTATCCATTCATTATCGAAAAAGAAACATCAACCTCTTTTAAAAAAGAGTGTGACATATATTTAGAAGAATTTGACGGTCATTATTGTGTAAATAAAAATATTGATTTTATTGGAGAACCGGTTATGAAAAAGGTTTTTCTTAAAAATAAAAATTATATAGATAATAAATTATCTTTTGATAAATTATTGGAAAATAAACTAGATAATAAAACTGAAATAGTGAATAAAAATAGTGATGATAATGTTAATGGTAAGCAGGATATTGACAATAAGATTGATAAATTATTAGATGATATATTATCATATGCTATTAAAAACCAAAGTAAATTAAACGATACTGAATATCAATCAGAATCTAATTATGGACAGAATATTATTATGAAATTATTAGAATTATTATTTGATAAAGATGATATTTATAATTTTATTATAAGTATTAATAGTCATAGCACAGCTGTATGTAAAGCATGTTCACATTGTAAAATTATAAATATTTGTAATTTTAAGCAATTAATAATGAATTTATCTGTATTTCATCAATTATTATGTAAAGATGAAAAAGACACTACAAATTGGTTTAACAATGAATTTAAATACTCAAACTTAATCAAAATTTATAGTAGTATAAAGGAAACTATTGATTTTTCTAATAAAGATGAGAATATTTGTAGTACTTTCTTATCATTTCTTATAGAATTTAATTCTGGATTAGTAGGAACCGAACAAATTTATAAAGATTTAAACGAAATAAATATAGATGAAGATTTAGTTTATAGAAATAATGATTCAAATAGTGGTTTAGATAAGAGTTTGAATAATAATTTGATTAGTGATTTAGATAGTGATTCCAATACGATATTAAGTTATAGTAGTATTATTAATACTAAAAAAATTAGTGTAGATAATATACCAATAGAAATATGGCAGCAAATTATGGATCATTTATCAGATACTGATAGATATAAATTATTAGGTATATCTAATTATCTTGATTCTATAATAAATTCATCATATTTTAATGAAAAAAAATGGTTAAAATGTTTTTACTTACAATGTAATTATAAAAATGAACTATTAGGTTATCCTTTAGAAGTCTCTATTTTTGCTCAATCTAATACTCTAAAATCAATTGAATCTTCTCTAGATATTATATCGTTTAAAGCATATAACGATCTTGATATTAAAAAAACTATTTGGAATAAAAGTTTCAAATTTTGGATACCTTTATATATAAATAAATCACATTTTCAGAAGTCTCTTCCTATATTTATGAAAGAATTATTAAAAATTTATTATAATCTAGATAATGATTCTACATATGAATTAGTAATTGATAATTTAATTAACAAAAATAATACAAATAATGTTAAGAATGTTGAGAATGAACAATCAAATATGATGTCAATTGACGGTAAACATGTTAATAAAAAAATTATTATAAATTGTATTATTGATATTTATTGTTATTTAATGACAACATTATCAGTTAATATGATGAAGGAAGAATCATATATATCAATCAAAAATACAGAAGGGTTCTTTCAAATATATAATCTATTTTATCAACTTACTAAACAGTTTCCTGGTATAATTGATGAGATTGATTTAAGAATAGAAAGATTTATTAAAAGAGCACAATATAGACATAAAAGATTTACTCCTAATTTAGGAAATCTTATATCAATGATGTTGTTAAGTAAAAAATATAAATGGAAGAATATTTCTAAATTTTATTTGGAAGAAGCACAGGACCGAAGGGTTTTAAGGTATTTTGAAATTTTTTTAGAAAATCCAAATATTACTAATGCTTCAGACTTTTTAAAACCTGTTTCAGAATTTAAATTATTAGATAATAACAATTTTTTAAAAGACTTCCAATTAACAGATGAAGATAACTTTGATAATGATCAATTGTTAATTGATTACATGATGAATTATAAAAATCATTTAGTAGGTCAAAAATTATTAATATTTAATCTTCATTTATTAGAAAATGTTATTAAATATGATAAAGATAGAACACAATATATGAGTAAAATTATAGAAAATTACGGATATCCATTAAAAGGCACTAAATTACAATTACAAGAAAAAATTAAACAAATTCAAAAAATTAATAATATTGAAAGTTGTTATCATGCATTAAATATTTATATGCCAAAGAAGGAAATATTAGCTCAAAATATATATCAATCATATATTAGATCTAATAGAAAAGGATATAATAAAAGTCTTAATATTTTTAAAGTAGATAATGAATCAATGCTTAAAAAATGTATGGATATGGATTGGCGTAGAAAATAATGAATAATTAATTTTAAAAATGTCAAGTTTCTTTTAAATTCTTTCTTTTAATTTAAGAATAATTTAATTATTTTAATATATAATATGCCAGCAAAAAAAAGAGCAAATAAAAATGTTGAAGATGCGAAAACTGATTTAGATACTTCTAATAAAAAGGAAAAAGATACTAAAAAAACTACATCAAGACGAAAAAAAAAGGATCCAAGTATTTCAAATGAAACAAATAAACAAACAAATATGGGTCCTTTATTAATTGATGAAAATAATGATAATATTAATAACAATGATACCAATAATATTGTTGATAAAACTACTAATACTAATAAACATGATGAAAACAATAAATTAGATGAAAAAACAAGTCAATCTATAACTGTTACTAAACAAAATAAAGATATTAAAGAATCTAAAACGGAGATCTTATTGCCTCAAAAAAATACTAAAACTAGAAGGGTTATTAATATGCAAACAATAGAAGACTCTTTAAATAAAATAGAAAATGAACTTATAAAAGAAAGAAACAGTATTATTGGTTTATTAAAAATGTTTTCAGATGTAAGAAAAGATTACAGCAGATTAAGTAAAGAAATTTCTAAAAAAGGTAAAAAAAAGAATGATTCTACTGAAAAAAAGAAATTAACTGGAGCTTTAGGACCAATATTCCTAGATGACGAATTATGTAGTTTTTTAAATAAACCAAAAGGTACACAAATGAATGCTCCTGAAGTAATTAGGGCTTTAAATATCTATATTGTGAACAATAAACTTCAAGTTAATGATAATAAAACAATTATTAACCCTGATGATAAATTATCAAATCTATTACAAGTTGATGAAGGTGAACAATTAACATATTTTAATATTCAAAAATATTTGTCAAAACACTATATTAAGAATAAAACATAAATACATAAATACATAAATACATAAATACATAAATACATAAATACATAAATACCATAAAAAATAGATTAAAACTTATATTTTTTAATAATTTTTATTTTTGAATTAAATATATTAATCAAAATAATTATCAGGTAAATAGTCTAAATCATTGACGTATACTGAACAACTATGATCATTTATAGCGTTATAGCCATATCCAAAGAAACTTAAGAAATAATTTTTGAAAAATCTCCATCCTCTCCAAGCAGTTATTTCATTCATAACTTTATCCTGATATAACCATATACATCCTTTAACGTGTTTAAACCTCCATGCTGTAGGAATACATGGAACAGGATCATTATCATTCACAAATCTATATGATGATGTAACTATATTATCAAATAAATATGCGAATTTACTATCTCCAACTCTAGGACTACCAAAAGTGATACATGTTATATCTGTACAAGGATATTTTAATCCATAATATGTTGAAGCAATTGTTGCTAATCCTCCTCCTAAAGAATGACCACTAAATATTATCTTAGGTGTTGGTTCATTAATATCATTCATTTTATTTACGTACTTTTCAACTATATTATCTAAGTTTGGTTTTAATTCATTAAATTGGTTATAAAAACCCCAATGTATTCTAGGTATTTCCTCTTCTTTTAGAAATGATACATTCATATCAACCCGTATGGCATTTAAATCTGTTAAAATATCTCTAGTAGATTCAGTTCCTCTAAATACTATTGCTAAATGATTTTGATACTGACATACATACATTTGACTATCTCTATCACAAGAATATAACATGGGTTCATTATTACACCTATAATATACTTCATCTTCTCTATTATGAGGTTTGTTAATAAAACCTTCAGTTACTTGTTGCTGATTACAATATGAAATATTACATAGTTTAGCAAAATCTATAATGAGTTGTTTAGTTATTCTCATTTAAATATAATTATGAAATTATTTTATTAAATTATGAAATTATTTTATTAAATTATGAAATTATTTTATTAAATTAATTAATCATAATTTTTAAACCTTTTAATTTTGAATTTGAAGAAAAAAAAAATTATAAACAATTTAAAACAATTTTAAATAAATTTAAAGCATATATATATTTATCAAACTTTAATATTTATTAGTTCGCTTAAACTTTGTCCATTTAGACATCTTTCAATAGCAATTGTACACATTTCTGTAACATCAATAATTTCTATTTTATCTTGTAATTCTTTTCTAATATTTGAATCGTTAATTACAGTATTAGTTACAACTACTTTTTTAAACTTACTATTGTTAATTCTGTCAAAACAAGGACCGCTAAATAAACCATGACATGCACACATGTAAACCACTCTAGCACCATTTTCTAGTAGTAAATCACAAGCTTTACATGCAGTACCTCCTGTATCTATCATATCGTCAATTAGGAAACAAATTTTATCTCTTACATCACCCATAATTATCATTCTACTAATTTCACTAGCTTTTTTTCTTTCTTTATAAATGAAAGCAGATTGTACATTCATTTTATTAGCCATTCTAATTACTCTTTTAATTCCACCTTCGTCAGGACTAACTAAACAAATTTTGTCAGATAGATGTCTATTAAATTCTAAAATATCTTCATCATTAGCTTCAGGACTACTTGAACATTCTGAAATTTCAGTTAAAGTACTATTTGATTGTGAAATTTCATCTTCATCATCATTATTAACCTTTATTAATTTACCAAATTTACCATCTTCAGTTAAACTATCACATAGTTTATTTTGATGACAGATCATTTTTATATATTTAATAAAATAAGGTTCTGAAAACAGATTATCTAATGGAGTACTACTAAAAAATCCTTGAATTTGACTAGCATGAAGATCAAATACAATTACACGTGATACTTTCAAACTTTCTAGAATTGAAGTAATCATTCTAGCACTAATTGGACATCTACTACAATCTTTTCTATCTTGTCTTTGGTAAGGATACATTGGAAGTACAACTGTTACACTTTTAGCACTACCTCTAATAACTGCATCTATCATAGTACATAATTCCATAAATAAGTCGTTGACACTATAATAATTATCTCCTTCTTTAGTATTAATAATGCTTTGAATTAATATAATATCTTTTTGTCTAATATTTTCTTTAATAGAATCAATCTTAATTTCTCCATTAGCAAACTTTCCAGGTTTACATTGACTTACAATACATTCATATGTTTTCTGAAAAGTTTTAGCTACTTTCAAACCAAATTCACGATTTCCATTACCAATTAAAAATACTGTATTATTTAAAGTAGATACTTTGTTTTTTAGTTTACATATATCGTATTCCAACATATTAAAATATTAATTATATTAATAATTAGTTATTATAAGTAAGTTTAAAACTAATTTTTCAATTTTAATAAATAAATATCTCTTATTTTAATATCTAAATTTTTAATAATTATTTATAAATACTACGACTGTATTACGACACTTGTATCATTAATATCAATTTAAAAATAATCTAGATATAAAATCTAAATATAATTTAAAGAAATATGACTCATAAAATACAAAAAATAATAAAATATATAGAACAAAAAAATAAAAATGAATTATTAAACTTTATCATATTTAATAATGATAAATGTCAAGCATATAAAAACGTAAAACATAAAAATACACAATGTGTTCTTAAAAAAGTAAGTGGTACAGATTATTGTGGTAGACATAGATCCTCTATATGTAAAGATCCAGATAATAAGTATGTAAATAATATCATAAATTGTATACTTAATAATAATACTACATTAATTACAGAATTAAAAAAATTAGATCTATTTTTAAGAAATAATGATATAGAAAATAGCACACAAAATTTAGATAGTATTATTAATCAAGAATCATCATCAGATTTAACTTATAATCATAGTAATCATCATTGTACTAATAACTGTAATAATTTACAATCATTTATTGATAAATATGATTTTTTTAATTATAAGGAATTATTAGGTAATTATGTAAATAAAAAGGAATTATTTAATATAGATGATAAAATAAATATCAATTTATATGATAATAATTATGATTTGATAAAAAATAGTATTTTAAATAATGATAAAATATTGTCTTTAAAAGATAATCAAACTGAGATAGAAAATAAAAAAAAATTTGGTAAAAAACTATTAAAAAAAAATAATAGTAAGACTAAAATAATAATCCCTATAAATGAAAATCCTTACAAAAAAAATATTATTTCATTGAGAAGAAGTTTAATATCAAATGAATATTATAAAAAATTAATTCACTTGAAACAAAAAGTAAATAATTATATTACTACTAATGATAAACATATTACTTTAATGGATTATTTAATAGATAATGAATTTGAAAATTTTAGTCAAAATAAAATATTACAGTCATTTAGTTTTTATAAGTTAATATACTTAGAATCACAATTAATAGAATTAAGTAAAATTAAAGAAAATCGTAATAATTATGATGTTGAATTATTTGCAAAAAAGAAATTAGAATATTCAAAAATACAATTAAAATCACTATTTGAAACAATATATTTGTCTATAAAGAATTTGAATTATATTTCAGTAATTCAAAAAAACTTTAGAATTTATAATTTAAGAAAGAATGTTAAATTGAGAGGGTTTGCATGCTATAATAGAGATATATGTGTTAATCAAACTGATTTTTATACTATGGAAGATATTTCTGATATTCCAAATAATGAATTTTATTCATATACAGATGATAATAAATTTACTTATGGCTTTCATATTGACAGTATATGGGAACTAATAAAAAAGAAAAAGAATAAAATATTAAATCCATATAATAGAGATCTTTTTAAAGAGGATATGAAAGATCAAGTAACTGTCTTACATAAGATAAAAAAACAGAATGTCAAAGTTGACAAAAATAAAATTAGTCTTCAATTATTAGTAAAAAGTAAATGTATTGATTTATTTTCTAAAATAGATATGTTTGGTTATCAAACACATATTGAATGGATATATAACCAATCTCCTGTTACCTTAAGATACTTTTATAGAAAATTAGTTAATTTATGGAACTATAAATTAGGTCTTTCATATGATTTAAAAGATAAAATTTTACCATTAGGAGACCTAATTAATATAAACAGAAATATTTCTAATCCTTCAATAACTTCTAATAATAATAAATACAAATTATTAGATAAAATATTAGTCGTTTTAGATGCTTTAGTAACACAAAGTTCTAATTTGGATGATAGAAATATGGGAGCAATTATTATTTTACATGCTTTGGCAGAAATTAGTAACGATTGTGTTACAAGTAATCCTTGGTTATTATAATTTTTTTAATATTTTTTAATATTTTTTAATATTTTTTAATATTTTTTAATATTTTTTAATATTTTTTAATATTTTTTAATATTTTTTAATATTTTTTAATATTTTTTAATATTTTTTAATATTTATAATTTATACTAAATCTTTTAATCCTGATATTAATAATATTGTAAATATGATTATACCTAGAACTGCATAATATGGTGGCATTTCTTTTAATTTATCTAAGAATGTTTTTTCTTTATCTGGTTTATCTACCTTATTATCTTTTTTATAATAGTTTATAATAACACCAAGATTTACACACATAAATACAAAACATGTTAATATATTTGTTATATCGGTTAAAAATTCTAATGAGTCTGCTTTAAGTATTGTTGAAATATAAGTTACTATAGTAATTGCAACTATTGAATAAAATGGAATACCTTTTAATAATGATTTATTACCTGATTTAATCCCAAGATTTGAAAATAATTCAGGAGCTATTCCATCTTCAGAAATTTTACTAAGAAGTCTTGATCTTGAATAAAAACTAAGAAGTAATGTAGTAAATCCTGTTAGTACTCCTATAATTGTTGTAATTTTACTTCCTGTAGTACCTAAAAATTGTTTATAAATATCTGATATTGGTGTGGTTGTATTTTGGGCTCTTGTTAAACCAAGTATTGCTATTACAGCTATAGCCAATACTGTATAAAGTACTATTGTTAAAATACCTGATATTATCATTCCTTTTGGTACGTCATTAACATCTTTAACTTCTTCTGACATTTGTACAACTGATTGATAACCATTATATGGTAATATTGTAATACCTATTGTTTTAATTAAATTAATCATATTATCTTTATTTAATGGAGGAAGTTTAAGATCAGAAACGTGAGGACTACTTTTTATAGCAAATCCAGGTATTAAGAAAAGAATTAATGAAGTTAAAATAGTTACAATTATATTAGCTTTTGACATATTCTTAGCATCTAATAGATTAAATCCAAATGGTATAAGAACAATTAAAAAATTCATTATAATATCAGGAATATTAATATTGACTTTTTTTAAGAATCTATTAATACTTACTACCATTACAGCATTCATTGTAATACCTAAAATCATTACAGCCCAGATTACTACAGTTGCAAATTTATCTACAAATTCGTTTCTTTTTCTATCAGCTTCAGTTTTGATATCTTCCTCTTTCACTTTAAACGCTTCTTTAATCCAGGTATATTCAGCATCATTACTTGGATATTCTAAATTAAGTCTAGCATAACTTAAAGCAGTTGCTAAAACAAGTATACCACCAATTAAGAATGCAACCCAGGTGTAGTTTTTACCTGTTTTTACAATATAAGGAATTAGGGCAAAAATATCAGCACCTACTGTATAACCATATCCAGAAAATATTACATCGCTTAAACTTAACTGTCTAATTAAATCACTCATTTATATTAATGGTTTATTTTTTATTTTTGATTTTTTTTGATTTTTGAATTTTTTTGAATTTTTAAAATTTATAATTTAGAATAAATCTTTTAATCCTGAAATAAATAGTATTGAAAATATCAATAAACCTAAAATAGCATAATATGGAGTCATTTCTTCAAATTTATCTAAGAATGTTTTTTCTTTATCTGGTTTATCTACTTTATTATTCTTTTTAAAATAATTTACAATAACACCTAAATTTACACTTATAAATACAAAGAAGGTTAATATATTTGTAATATCAGTTAAAATTTCTAATGAATCTGATTTAAGTATAGTTAAAATATAGGTTACTATAGTTATTGCTACTATTGAATTAAATGGAATGCCTGTTAATAATGATTTATTACCTGATTTAATACCAAGATTTGAAAATAATTCAGGAGCTATTCCACATTCAGAAATTTTACTGATAAGCCTTGATCTGGAATGAAAACAAAGAAGTAATGCTGTAAAGCCTGAGAGTATTCCTATTATTATTGTAATTTTACTTCCTATACTACCTAAAAATTGTTCATATATATCTGAAATTGGAGTAGTTGTTTTTTGGATTCCTGTTAAACCAAGTATTGCTATTACAGATATAGATAATATAGTATAAAGTATAATTGTTAAAATACCTGATATTATCATTCCTTTTGGTATATTGTCAATATCTTTTACCTCTTCTGACATTTGTACTACTGATTGATAACCATTATATGGGAATATAGTAATAGCTACTGATTTAACAAGATTTATTAAATTATCTTTACTTAATGGAGGAAGTTTAAGATCAGATACATAAGGACTACTTTTTACAGCAAATCCTGGTATTATGAGAAGTATTAATGAAGTTAAAATAGTTACTATAATATTAGCTTTTGACATATTCTTAGCATCTAATAGATTAAATCCGAATGGTATAATAACAATTAAAAAATTCATTATGATATCAGGAATATTGATATTAACTTTTTTTAAAAATCTATTAATAATTACTACCATCGCAGCATTCATTGTAATTCCTAAAATAATTACAACCCATATTACTACAGTTGCAAATTTATCTACACATTTGTTTCTTCTTATATCGAAATCAGTTTTTATATCTTCTTCTTTAACTTTAAAAGCTTCTTTAATCCAGGTATATTCAGCATCATTACTTGGATATTCCAAATTTAATCTAGCGTAACTGAGAACAGTAGCTAACATTATTATACCTCCTATCAAGAATGCAACCCAAGAATAATTTTTACCTGTTTTTAAAATATAAGGAATTAAAGCAAAAATATCAGCACCTACTGTATAACCAAATCCATACGATATAACATCGCTTAAATTTAATTGTCTAATTAAATCACTCATTTATATTAATACTTTATTTTATTCATTTTTTTTTGAAATTTTTTAATTTTTTTTTCATTTTTTTTTTTTTTTTTTTTATATT
>Ga0213869_10002573_pt1 | contig 12487 bp, 21 predicted proteins | sample PICome_10_FD_160083 | JGI IMG/M metagenome (GOLD analysis project Ga0213869, IMG submission 160083) | Coastal seawater microbial communities near Pivers Island, North Carolina, United States - PICO132 | ecosystem: Environmental > Aquatic > Marine > Coastal | place: USA: North Carolina...
TCTGACTCTATTATCGACGTGTCGTTTATCAAGAGGTGAGCTCCGTTCCTATACCTTGTGTTGTCTGTATTTTAGCCACGGCGTTCGTAACCTTTACGATGGCGTCAGTGTGGACGGCCATAGATTTCTCGCTAGCCTCGATCGCCTTCTCATACTGCTCTGCGATCTTAAGCTGGAGTTCGGGTGTGAGACCTAAGCGCTCCGCGCGTTTCCTCTCAGATGAAGACCTACTGCTTATATCAGAGGAGAGGTCATCTACCATAGCGGATAACCGACTAGCCTTCAGCTGCTCATCCTCTGTGAGGTTATCATCGAAGACGATATCTGCATCCTCTAATTGCCCGCGAGAGATGCCTCTCTTCTTGAAGTACTCCATTACGCTAGACTCGCTAGACCCGCTGAAGATATTCTTCTTGAGCGCCTCCTGTAGAGTTTTAAGGCGCGATCCTCCCCCGCTGGCCCCCATAATAGAGGAGGAGATGCTGCTTAAAGATTTAAACAGCCCGCCGCCTTGTATCATTCTAGAGACCTCACCTCCGGCAGAGCCGTACCCTTCTCTTATTGAGTCCATACCCGCCTGAGCGACCTGCTGCTCAGCGTCTAATATCATCCTCTTAGACGGGTCTCTTATCCTGTCTGCGACGGCGCTGAATGAGTCATACTCGATCCCTCCTCCACCTGTGCTCGTCTTCGCCATGTCGTTACCGATCATCTTGAGCTCCTCCTTGCTGATCGCGTTATTGAACAAGGAGCGGGAGAGCCTCTCGAGCTCTTCGGGGTTATCCTTGTTCCGTATGACCTGCATCGCCACATCTTTGTTCTCTAACAGCTTGAGCAGCGCCTCCCGTTTTTTAGGATCACCTGACATGGCGAGAGACCGCGCGGTCTCTGACATGAAGTACGCCCCGTTCACAAGACCTCCGGTCCCTGCTGTGTCATTGAGCAACGTAGAGGGACCTCCCGTGAACGCCCCTTCGATCTCATTCTCGGCGTCGGCGGAGCTGAACGAACCTCCCGAAGCCATTACAGCTTTAAAAGAGGCCGCTATGTCTCGCGCGTTCTTAGCGTCGGCGCCGGACAGACCGCCTGCGGCGGACAAGGTCTCTAGCCCGGAGACGTCTCCTGAAGAGAGACTCCCTACGAATTTAGAGATCTCCTTGGCGCCCATCCCTCGAATATCAGAGACGCTTCCGACTTTACCGAGTTCGGTGTTCAGTCTATCCATGGCGGAAGCCCTCTGATCACCCGTAAAAGATTTACTCATTAGAGCCTTGAAGCTCCGGAGTTTGCCCCCTCTCTTATCCCCTAGTACGCTTTTTATGAGTTTGTCCCGCTCCACTTTGCTCGAATCGTCTAATTCATTCATTGAGTTAATTGACTCAAACCCTGACGCAACGCCTGCGGTTAATAAGGCTCCCGCTGCGACGACGTTCAGGCCTGGCGTAAGTGCCATTCCGGTGAGCACGCTGGCCCCGATCGCTCCACCTGTCATCCTACCTACTAATGCACCTTGGCTAGTTTTGCCCTGAGTCAAGGAGTTGTCCATTAATTCTCCCATGGACATATTATCCCTGTCTGAGAATTTACTCAGCCCGGATAAGAAGGTGGAGGTCCCTCTACGTACTTGACCGCTGTTGAGCGCTCCTCTGCTCGGGTCATCGAACATAAGCCTAAACATATTCTTCGGCATCCCTACTGTCAGCATACTGGCTCGGTCAAGGGCGCTGCCCCCTACAAATTCATCGGAGATCTCGTCGAAGACACGCGAAGCGCGAGTGGCCATGTTCGTACCCGCTCTTTGGAACGGGTCGACGAAGACGCTCTGTAGCGCTGTTGTGGTGTGGTGCAGTTGACCGGAGAGCATGCTCTCTTTGAAGAAGGACACGCTCCTGTCTCTAATCGCTGCCTGGACCATTTGATTATTTTTAGTCTTGTTGATCGACGCTGAGTTCTTAGCGAGGTTGATCATCACGTCGGCCTGCCTCTGTGACACCCCTGTCATCTTTTGGACAAGAGCCCGCGCCGCCTCGTCATTGTCCGCTCCCATCTCATCTAATATGGCGCTTAGCGCTGTCGCCGTGCCTCCGACACCTGCCAACGACCCCGCGCTCGCGCCCATACCGCGCTCCATCTCGTTCCTAAATGACAGCGCTTGCTCATCGTTGAGACCGGAGAGCGAGGCCTGGCCTAAACGCATCAGTTCCTTTCCAGATATTTGACCCGATCTCAAACGCTTGAGTACATTCTGATCGAGCTTACCTGTGAACATACCGTCCTCGTCGCGCTTAGCTAACGCCGCGGTCAAGAACCTGCCCGACCCTGTGTTCTGGAACAGGTTGACCTGAGCCTTCATCAGTGACTGCGAGAGGTCCGCGACACCTTGCTCTCCTGTCTTCCCTGTGATGGAGAGTATATCTTGAGAGGAGAGCAGCCCCTGCTCCTGAGCGACTGAGATAGACGTCGCGAAATCCCTCGCGCCGAAAGCGCCCGCCCGTGAGTCTGCGCCCATAGATCTCAAGAAGGAGGCACCTCCTGATTGAAGCCCCATCATTCTGTTAGTGTCCATGCCGATACCGACACCGCTCCCGCTCTTTGCCATACGCGCGTTGATCATCGCTTGGTCAACATCCATAAACCCCTGACCCACCGAAGAGCTGAAGAGCGCGGTCGCTTCCTTCATGGTCGACCCTAAATCTCTGCTCATGTCTCTCAACGCGTGAACCATAGACGTGAACTTATTCTTGAACTCGGACGCATCTCTCACACCCTGAAGGACCCCCATAGTAGATACCGTGTTGAGTACGTCTTGGAGCTCCCCCATCGATGTCATCATCTCAGGGATAGCCTTCATGCTACGCATCGCCTCTGTGAGCTGACGCGCGTCTTCTCTCCCTACGCCATAGCCGAAGCTCCCCCCCATGTTTAGACGATTACCGAACGTGCGGTCTAAGGTGTTCTGCGTCGCTGAGTATTGCTGAGCGCCTGAAGCCATGCCTCCTAGGGCGGCTATCCCTGGCATAACGAGTCCTAGGCTCGCCGCCATAGGTAACGTGGCCCCTGTAGCCGAGGCGAACGTGCCGAGCCCGCTCTGCAGCCCGGCACCTATCCCGAGCTTGTTCAATAAAAACTTGCCGCCTAGAGCGCCTAAGCCTGCCATAGACAGGGTGTTCGCCGCTGAGGACATACCGCCAACAAGTCCTACACCCGCCTGTGTGCCCGCCCCGTGCCCAAAAGGGGTTATCCCTGAGATAGACTCATGTCCGTTGAGTCCGGGTCTCGAGCCATAACCCATCGAGAAGGCGTGATGGTTCATCTGGGCTATTTGATTCGATGACATCATAAGTGAAACCTTTGTCCTATGTGCGTGATAACACGTTACATCCCAAAGATCCTGGATGTAAACAATAGAAAGGATTGTACCATGATTGGTGTAATCGCTTACGGCGTAGGGACGTTCCTTACGCTGCAGTCAGGCATGGCGAGTTTCGAGTCAACATGTCACACAGTTGATAGTCTTATTGATCGCTTCGTCGACATCAACACGATTAGTTTCGTGTTCATGAACGGCGGGTACGCCAAACTTTCTCTTCGGTGTAAGTCAGAGCGACAGGTGTACTATACATTTGAAGAAATTGTCTTCAGACTGTGTACAGAATTCCCAGGTGCGGACGCATACGGTCCGTACACACGCGACTCTCTCAAACAGGCCGTCGAGAGCGGTAATGAAGGGCGCATAACAGTCGTGGACGCTATGTTCACGCACACGTGCAAGGTCGGCACCGGTGACACCTCATGGGTAATGACCGCTAAAGACCAAGAGTTGCACGCGTGGGTTCAAGAGCGTCTTTCGCTTGAGGACCGCCGAGTCGTCGCGGACGCGATGATATTAATGTCTAATCTGTCTGAGGAGGGGAGGTTAGTATGAACCTGTAAAAAGTTCGAAGGAGCGCACGCTCCGCCTTAGATAGAGGCGAGTTCAGACCTAGGGGCAGCGAACGCTGCATCAGGTCATCGAACTCTTTTATCTTAGCCTCGACCTTGACAGGGAGGTCGTCTTGTTCACTATTATCGACGATTGACATATTTTTTACCACTTAAGGTCATGAGGTTTGTATGGATGATTTTGAACTAGACGGTCACGGAGACACTAATTTACCACTCGACGACTACGACGACTACGACGACTACGACGACTCCGATTTTGAAGACTTCGACGATTCAAGCGGGTGGGAGGATTAACTGCCGAAGATCGTAGCCTCGGGAGGGAGGTCGCCTCGGTCGTCCTTTTCGTCTTTTCGGTTAAGGGCGCTGAGCTCGTCTGTCGCGGCCTTGACGATATCTTCAGCCTTGAGGTCTAGCGCGCGCATTATATGCTTGACGACTAGGTTTGTCATAGTGATCTCTGCGGCGAGGTCAGAGTTAACGCGCTGCGCTATATTCGCGTTGTGGCTCACGGTCTCGGCTATCCCTTTAAGCGTAAGCGTATCCGCGCTCTTTGACGGTGAGCCTTCGGGCTTCTCGCCTAGCGCTTTGATCATGTCTTCTCTGCTGATCACGTCTTTCATATCTTTACCTTTTTAAGTGACGCGAGCTCCTTCAAGAGAGGCGCGTGCAGTTTTACTTTTAACTCATCGAGCGTCTCATTAATGATCGACTCAGGTACTCGCCTGCCGTCAGGTGTGACAACGAGAGATTTAGGCTCTAGACCGTCATGATGCACGAAGTGCTCTGTGGACATATCGAGAAGCGCCTCGACAAAAGCTGCCTTTAACGTCACCGTGTTATGTCTCACGATCACCTCGTCCAGTGACCTCTTCTTCTGTTTACGTGCTGCCATATCTCAGCTCGACAGGAAGGCGGTGATCCGCGACTCAAGTGAAGCGCCTGCGGTTGTGTCTTTAATGATGTTCGCTAACGGATATATAGACAGGCCGCGGAGCATTCGGGCTTTATCTAACCCGTGAGCTTTACTCATGGCGATATAGCGTATATCCGACGGGTGGTACTTAACGTATATGTCACAGTTGCTGTCTAGCCGTCTAAACCACCCCGTGATCTTGACAGCGAGCTGCTTGTTAGACAGGGAGTAAAATAGTGAGTTAGTCAAGGCGTCCGCCCGTATCACCGCACCGCAGCTAGAGCACATAGCGAACCCGCCCTTGAGCTGCTTCCCGGAGATGAACGCCTTGCACCCATCTGTGCCTTTGATGACAGGCGCGTCCCTGTCCTTACTCACTTGGCCTCCGACCATTAGACCGCGGTCACGCTCCGCGCAGATGTACATCATCTCGTCACCCTCCCCATCTAGGTGCTTGCCGCTCTCATACGCGCTCACGGCGCATATGTTCGGGCCGCTCATTGTGCGGTTTTTCCCGAAGTGGACCTCGATTTTATACTTAGCGGGGATGTGCTCTGTCATCGTATGGAACCTACCGATACCTGTTTAACAACGCCGCGCTTAGGCTTAGAGGCCTGGACAGGCACCTCCTCTTCGCGAACCTTCGGGACCTTCATCTCTCGTATACTCGACAGGGCGGTCAGAGCGGACTCTAAGTTACCTTGAATCGTGAAGTCCCACGTGTACGCGATCTTCTTCTTTTTTAAGACCCAAGGTCTGCTGAACCGAATGTCCCAGTCCTCGGAGTCTACTGAAAGATTGAGTGCGTCTTCGATGAACATCAACGCGCGCGACTCCGCCATGTTGAGCGTCCTGTCGCTCTCGGTCATAGGCTTGAGGCGGGCTAATATGACTATACAGTCATCTCGATTCACAGGCACTTTATAGGCGTCTGCGTTAATCTTGTCCGCTAAGAGTTCTACAAACTTTTTCTTATTGCTCATTTGAATAGCTCCATAATAATTTTAATTGCTGACCATTTAACATCTACGCTCAGAGACCCGTGCGGAGACGTGTGGTTAAACGAGAGGCCCTCATCTCTCACGCTGAGCTGAGACCTGTAGCTCTTTAAGAGCTCTCCCACAGCATCCCCTTGAGTCTGTAGCCCGAAGGGCTCTCCCCGCAGCACAACAGCAGGAAGTTCGGGCTGATGACTCGCGTCTCGTGGAGCGGCAGGGCGTAGGTTAACGTCTCGATGTGGCATTGGATCTCTCTTTTCTTTGATGGGTGACAGAACATCGCTATGTGCGTATCTTGGCTCTCCGAGGCTAACAGCGCGCTCGGGCCTATGTCTGGGCCTTCGATCATGTAGACGGTGTACTCACTCAGGAGTGACGTGATAGACGCGGGGCTCAGTTCCGGTCTCTCTGATGCTGACCCTTTCGGGTAGACAAGTACTTGTCTGCCTGAGCGGTCGATCACTATCGCGTCAGGGTCTTCCGCCATGAGCTCAGAGATGAGCTCTCCTGCCGCTTGCGGTATCTCAGGTAGCGGTAACGCTCTCATATTAATACTGTTCAGGTCTTCTACGCTCACGCTCTGCCTGCTTTCTGATTAGTTCTCTGATGACAGCGGTCATAGACGTACCGCGCGTTTTCGCGTTGCTCTTCACCCACGCGTACTCCTCTTTGTTGAGCCAGAGATTAATAGCCTTCTTGCCGGGCTCACTCATTAGGCTCTCCTGTCATAGGGGATCTCCCGAGGAGGACGCTGTTCGAAGAGAAAGATGGCGGGTCAGGGAAAAGCGTAGTCTCCACAAGGCCTGACCTGAGCCCGTCTTTCCGCATAGGCTTACCGGTAGCTGGATCCATCATCAGGTAAATGCCTGTCCCTGTGATCGGGCACTTACTATCGGTGAGTCCGCCGAGTCCCGGTATAGGTGTAGGCATCTGCACAGGAGGCATATCCGTCATGGCCGCCAAGTACGTCAATATCGCGTCGAGTTTATGCTCAATACGTATAAGCTCTTCCCCTTTAATCATAGCTTCTCTATCTCCTCGTAGCTGTAATCCTCAGCGTCTCTCTCTAGACTCCCTAGGCTGTAACCGTCTGGAATCTCATCTAGGTCGACCGGCCGCTCTTGCTCTTGTCTCTGGGGCAGCGGCGCGTCTTCGTCTAGAGTGGCGTCCAGCCTCGCGACAAAGTCTTCGGTCACGGGGATCGTAAACTTTTTACCCAAGAGCACTACCTCGATCGCGAAGTCTACCTGGCCCTTGTGAAAGTTGTGTCTCGTCGTCAGCCCTATTAAGGTAGCGGGTAGTTTAATCACAGACATCACTTCACCAGCTTGGGTACGATGTTCGAACCGAAGCGCTTTAGTCGGTTATGCGCCTCCTTAGCCTTGCTAGACTTAACAGAGGACTCATACACCTCGCGCAGTTTACGCACTTCACTCGTGAGCTCTTTGAGGCTGCTCACTACATCTTTGAGATCGCTATCGGTGCGCTGTGACGCTCCATGATCTCCATCGCTTTTTCTCTCTGCCATGCTTTCTCTCTCTTCGCGTCGGGGAACATCTCCGCGTGGAGATCCTCCATAATTTCTTGCGCGGCGTCTTTTGTCGACTCGGTAACGCTCGCTTGTACGATAACTTTTTGCTTTATATACTCAGCGCGCTGACGCGCTAAGAACACGAATGCGCAGACAGCCTCTAGGGGCGATCCAGGGGACGGAGGTTCCTTAAGCGTGTCATACACTAAGTTCGCTCGGATCCACCCAGTCGAGGTTGTCATCCACCGCTTAAATTTTCGGCCTCGAGGGCCCTCCTGACTCTACGCTCAAACCACACATAGTTAACCCACACGTCCTCGATGAGCACTTGAGGGATCTCACACAACGCCTCAAACCTCGCGTTAAACGCGACGTCCGAGACCTTACCGCTTTCATCAAAGATCGACGGGAGCTTGCTCCCGTTATACGACTGAACATGCGCGCAGAGGAGCATGTACAAGAAGCGGTCCTCCGCGTACCTCACGTTCTCGTCACGGACCTCATTGAGCCTACGCTTTATATAGAGGTCCTCCTTACCCTTAAGCGTCCTGTATGTGACTTCGAGGCGGCCCGGTCGAATCGCGACGTGCTGTCTGAGCTCCCCCGAGACGAAAAGTTCGTCGATCTTCACCTCTCCGCATCGAGCCTCTATGTCTTTGCGCCGACCGAGCGACCCGATCTTTATGCTGGGCTTAGACATCATGTCTCTGAACGCTTCATCCATAATCTCATAGTCAGAGATTGCGCTCTTCGGGTCTTCTGATGGCGCCGGCGCTTCTTGAGCGGCGTTCATCTGCGCCATGATCTCATCCATAGCCCTGCGGTTTCCCTCAGAGACGTTAAAGTCGGGGGCGGTCGGGTTGTCCGCCGATCTCCGCGCTTTCTGTATCTTGTCGGTGTGTATTTTCTGCATAGTTTCTCCTTGTGCATATTCTGTATAAGCGCGAGGAGGTATACTGTCAACGATTATTAAGCTCTCCCCTTGCTGTAATCTATCGCCTGTTGATACGCGGGCGTTATATTCTTAGAGCGCATGGTGTTATAGCCATAAGCGGCTCCTAGCCCAGCGCCCATGACCGCGCCCGCTGCCCCAGAGATCGCCTTCCCCGCGAAACCTGATCCCATAGCCGCCCCTGTCGCCCCTCCGAGCGCGAACCCCGCGGCGGCGGGTATAGCCATCCCTCCTGCAGACGTGATACCTAAGTCACGCGCTCTGTTCTTCCGGGGAGCCTGCTGAGGTGGAGAGGGCACTTGCCCTTGACTTAACTTAGTGAGCTCATCGCTAAACGCGTCGTACATCGCTCTCTTATAGATATCGTTGCTCGCCTGCCTCGCGAGTACAGGGTTCGTTCCTGATAGATTAGGGTTCACGCCACGCTCCTCAAGTACCGCCGCGAACATCCTACCCTTTGATGACGTGGGCCCTCCCGCTCTCTCCATGGAGCGGGTGAGGTCGCGCACGTTCATCTTGCGGAGACTCTGTTTAGTCTCCGCGGGGATGTCTGCGTATTTCATTGGGTTGTTCATCTGACCTTTAGACCGGGCGGCCGTGATCGTACCCGCGCGCATCTTCTCGTGAGGTCTGTCTCTAAGTACATCACTGTATTGATATGTAGCGCGTTTACGCATTATAAACCTCCTGTAAATCTAACGTCATTATAGTGATAACACGTTGCAGACCACAAACCTAAAAGGAGGTACACATGCTCTGTTGGAAACTGTTTCAGGTGTTCGTCGGGATCACCGGCGGGATTGAGATCGATATGCATGAGCGCGTAGAGACGTGCAGTGCTGTCATTGAAGAGAGCAAGAGTCAAGGCGTTGACCCTAAGCTCGCCGTCGCGGTGAGCTGGGTGGAGTCGAGGTTCTACCCTGACAAGGTGAACCCACGGAGTGGCGCGGTAGGGCCTTTGCAGGTCTTGCCTCACTACTGGTGCCCTAACCGCAGAGGCGAGTTCTCCATACACCGCGCAGATGGAGTGGCGCGCGGGTGCAATACAGTAAGACAAGGTATATACGCGCTTAAGTACTACACCGAGCACCGTCGTACGACGGCGGGCGCGATCGCGTCTTTCGGTTATAAACAGAGCGACTCGTACTATACTCAGCTCACACTCAAGCTACACCGCTGCGCGAAAAACCCTAAGCGCGTTGAGTGTAAGCGTAAAGGGGTACGGTAGGTCGCAAAAAACAAGGCGATCACGGGATAACACAGTGCAGAGAGACATACACTACGTACGTAGTCCTTTACACACTACAAGGAAAATAACTATGGCAAACACGAACGCAACAAACAAAGATCTCGCTGAGGCACTCCAAAAGCAATCTGAAGATATCAAGGATCTCACCGAAGCTATGAGCGCCTTGGTGCAGATGGCTCAGGCGCAGATGAATATCGACACCCCTAGTGACGATACCTCAGCGGAATCAATCGTCTCAAAGATTGAAGGCGTAGCCAAGAGCGCCGCCAAGGACGCCATCGCGGAGGCCAGGGAAGACCTGGCGTTCTACGACAAGCCGCTTTTCCGCATCGCCGCAGGTGCAACGGGCGTCGCCATCGGCGCATACTTCATCCACAAGGCTGTCAAGCAGTCAGGAGCTGCGAACGCAGCTGCTGGCCGAAACACTGCGACCATCGGTCTCCTGGGCCTCGAGCCCGACGGAGAAGGCGGAATCGTAGCCACCGGCCTGACGGCTATCGGCAAGAAGTAGTCTCACACCTAACCCGATCTCTGCGGAGGTCGGGCGTTCGCACGAACGCCTGATCTCTTAGCTCTAAGGATAGTAAATGCCTCTGCTTATCGTCATCGCTATCATCGCCGCGCTCTGCTCGCCCCACACGAAGATAAATAACAGCGAGCTCTCGCGTTTGCCTAGCTACGCTTCTTACTCGACAGGAGCGCGCGTAGAGTTGAAGACTCTCTATTCTTTGGCGCGTAAGTCCCGATGTGCTGTAGACGCCCTTCGCGAGCTGCGCGCGCGATCCTCCCAGGAGACACGGCGATGCGAGACCCCTTACGGGCTCTTACGCCTAACGACCTCACGAATTTATTTTCATCCCCGAGCGCCTTACCCCACGCGTAAGCGCCTAATTGAGCGCAAGTCCCCATCGCGTCGTCGCTGACCTTACGCGTTTTCGCGGACGCGTTGTCGAGTCTATCAACGAGACCTCTCCACGACTTACCTCTTGCCTCCGCGATGTCGCGTAACCCTACTCCGATCAAGTCTTTCATCGGGTAGCCTACTTTCCTACCGGCGACGGCGATCGCGTGTTTCGCCGCGCGTCTCCCTGCAGCCGAGGACGATTTGTTAGGTCGGTAGAAGTGAAGCGATTGAAACTTAGCGTTGTCGCGGAGCTCCTTAGGCGACATGACATACGCGCCTTTTCCGATAACCGTCTCAACGAGTGTGATCTCGCCGTTCTTCTTATCGACGTCGCCTACGATCGCGGTGTGGTACTGATCACCTGTGACCGTGCCGATCACGGACTTCATACCCGCACCTCGAATACCTCGCTTGAGGCTGTGCTTGAAGGCGTCTGCTGTGTGTAACTCGAAGTTGACCAGGTCTCCCGGTCTCACCTTCTTTGACAGCTCGCGCATCCTCTTCCTGTCTAGTTGACCTGCGTGCTTTCTCATGCGTCCTCCTCTTTGTCTACAATTTAACATGAGCCTCTGCGATAAGGAAATAGAAGGCGGTGAGAGGTAAATACTTCGGTCAAACGATCGAGCCTCTCGCTGAAATTCACAATGGCAGCTGATGACTTTTACCCAACGTGTTACGGGCTCGAGCCGATTCGGGGGCCCGAACCCGTGCCTGAGCCTGAGCCCGAGCCTGAGCCCGAACCCGCGCCTGAGCCCACGCCTGAGCTCGCGCCTGAGCCCACGCCTGAGCCCGCGCCTGAGCCCACGCGTGGGCTCATTACGGTCATAGAAGAAGTCTTTGAGATGGTAGAGGGCCTCGAGCCCAAAACCATCATCAGGCGGGGCGCCTTCAAAGGCGCTCGCATGATCCGTAAGAAGCTCCGCTGATCGATCGCGACCTTGTACCAGAGTAGGTACGGGTCGCGCTTCGGTCACGGGGCTTCAACTCTTAGCTATATGCCGTGATAAAGGAATGTAGACGAGGAGGACTTTGGTTGGATGGAGCGCCCGTCAGGGCGTGGTACTTGTCTTTAGCTCTTCTTTTAGCTTAGCCTCAAGGGCGCGCAGCGCTTTAATTATCGGTTGACGATCGTCGTCATGGAGGAGTAGCGTGTTCGCGAGCTCGGAGACGAGCGCGACCGCGTCGCTTCTGAGGCTGACGTCGGTCTCATTGCGCAGAAAGGGATCATCGGTGCGAGACTCTGGATTAATCATCGAGGTAGACCTTCCGGTGTTTGATGGAGGGGACGAGCTCTACACAAAGCACAGCGCCGCGCTCGTCTTCAACGGGAGCGTACCCTACGCATTATTTGAGCGCAATGGTCAGTTAATGATGGCCGAGATCGAGCGCGAGGTTATGCGGTGTGGCGTCAAGGTGATCGGAGGTAAGCACCTACACTCTCTGAAAGAAGCGCTCAGCGCGTGTGATAACTAGATGAACGGACAAGAATATGTCCGCACTGTCTGATTGCGCGCACGCGGAATCATAGATAAACTAACAACGCGTCGGCCGTCTCAGCGACGCGCGTCCACCGCGAAGAACAAGGGTGTCAGCGGGCGTGCGGGATGCTGTAACACCGCATGACCTCTTGGGTTTTCACCCTTTCTTCAAGAGGGAGGGAACGGGCGGGGACGCACTTTAAGGAAAGCTATGCTCAATCATATATTGCTTATGTTATCCATGACGATGCTCGTGGACACATGTATTCTCCGGTACCATGGTTACGCACGTTTCACGTGGAACTTCGTCGGTACCGCTTGCTTCACAATGGTAGTATCGACGTTCATCACATCGATATTGCCTATATGGGCCGCGTACGCGGTGACGCTGATGTATAACGCCTCAGCAGGGTATTACTCACTTCGTCGAGATGACAGTATGTACAGGGTGTACAGAGACACCGTGTACTACAAGATCGACGAGTGACGTATACCGCGGTCGTACGATCGCGATGAT
>Ga0213869_10002579_pt1 | contig 12476 bp, 12 predicted proteins | sample PICome_10_FD_160083 | JGI IMG/M metagenome (GOLD analysis project Ga0213869, IMG submission 160083) | Coastal seawater microbial communities near Pivers Island, North Carolina, United States - PICO132 | ecosystem: Environmental > Aquatic > Marine > Coastal | place: USA: North Carolina...
AAGTCTAATAGTTTATTTTGAATATTCATATATAAATTGCTTTTGAATTTAAATAATTCTTTTTAATGAATAATTCGTTGGACTACACTTTAAAACTTATCCATTATACATAGTATAAGTTTTTCATAAAAAATGTGGCAATTTTTAATAGTTTTTTTCGCAGTATTACTTCTCTATTTTCATCTACAATTCCACTGGAAAACATCCAATGATTTAGATATAGCTCATATTTCTATCCCAAATAAAGACACATTAGAGACTATTGCTGATTTGCGTCAGCCATTCATAATGGACCGTGAATGCAACAGTGAAATTCTAAATTCCGAAAAAGGATTATCAAATAAATTATCTATGTTAAAAGACAATAATTTAATAGAAATTCCTCATAAGTCATTATTGGAAACCCTTCAAAGAGAAAGCGCTATTTCTCTCAACAATCATAAATTTTTAGCAGAGACGGATTACTTCAATAAAAACAAGGAATGTAAGGAGCTCTCAATATATTTGCGACCTTTTATGACGTGTTCTACACATAATGATATTATTTTTGGTAGTAAAGGAGTATCATCTGTTTTAAAACGTAATCTTAACTATCGCAATTATATATATGTCTTAGATGGTGATGTAGAAGTAAAATTAGTTCCTCCTAAACATAGTCATTACATGGAGGGAAATAGAGATGATGAATCCCCTATTAATGTATGGGAAAGAGAGAAAATGTTAAATAGTAGTGAAATTGACACAATTTTATTACCACTTAAAAAAGGTGCAGTATTATTTTTACCAGCTTATTGGTGGTATTCAGTTCGGTTTCCAAAGGAGACATCATGTGTTGGACTGTTTTCTTACCGCACGTTTGTTAATACATTGGCTATTCTCCCACAATTAGGAATGAAATTTATTCAGGACAAAAATACATCCTACAAAATTGAAGTTAAAAAGTAATTCACAAATATTTATAGAATATATCAACCACATACACACAGATGGCAGAAACTGAAAGTAATCCGAATCCGCTATCTTGTCTGGTATTTGTGGAAGACAGACAATATCGCAAATTTAATTTAACAAAAGAAAAAGTAGAACAACCAATACCGGAGGGATTTGATCCATTATCTGAAAAACTCTTCGATCAAGACGAAATATCAATTCAGCGTAAAGACCCTTCAACAGGTGACCTCAAGATTTCGCTTATCCATTCACCGGTTCGACAGCATAGGTCGATCCCTGGTGTCTTGATTTTGGCGAATAAAAAAACTTATGGACGGATAGGTAAAAAAATGCTGTACCAATGTCAGCCAGATGATAAACATCTGCCTACATTCTTGGTGCCTTATCAGGTAAAACAGAAATTTTCCAAAAATCCGGTAAATAAATATGTTACCTTCGAGTTTGTTAAGTGGAGTGACAAACATCCAGAAGGGAAACTCACTAATACTCTCGGTTCTGTTGATGATTTGCCGAGTTTTTATGAATATCAACTTTACTGTAAAAGTTTGAATGCCTCTATCCAAAATTTTACCCGAGATGCAGCACAAGCATTGAAGAAGAAAACGGAAGAGGAATTTATTGAGATGATTTTGAATAAATACCCTAGTATTCATAATAAGTTGAAATCCGATACAAAGGTATTCGCCATTGACCCTAAGCATAGTAGGGATTATGACGATGCTTTTGATATTGAAATTATTTCCGATAATGAGTACAAAATCTGTATCTATATTTCCAATGTACCTCTTTGGATGGAAGTGCTGAATTTATGGGATTCTTTCTCTAATCGAGTTTCAACTATTTATTTGCCTGATAAAAGACGCCCAATGCTGCCAACCTGTTTGTCGGAATGTTTGTGTAGTTTGGTGGAAAATCAAATTCGATTTGCTTTTACTTGTGAATTACATATTGTCAATGATGAAATCGTTAATAAAAGTTATTACAATTCGGCTATTCGGGTTTTTAAAAATTTCCGTTATGATGATAGCTGCCTAGGCGGTTTCTTACCGTATCAGCAACTCTTTGAACGTGTCATTACGCTTACAAATAAATACAAAGCTATTAGTATTGTGCGAAATAGTCATGACATTGTCGGCTATTTAATGATTTTAATGAATCATTTTACAGGTAATGAGATGATTCATCATAAAAATGGTATCTATCGCTCAGCCACCATCAATGATTGCGCTGAAATTCCCTCACATTTGTCTAAGGAAGCAACAAGTTTTCTCCAAATATGGAATAGTAATGGAGGAAATTATGTAGCCTACTCCGATGAAATTATTAGACACGAAATTATAAAGTTGGATAATTACGTTCATATTACATCTCCTATACGCCGTTTGGTAGACTTAATAAATATGATTCAGTTTCAGATTAACACAGGTATGATGGATTTTGGAGATAAAGCCATTGAATTTATGAATAAATGGATGAGAAAACTCGAATACATTAACAAGACAACACGCGCCGTGCGAAAAGTCCAGTGCGATTGCTCTCTTTTGGATTTGCTATCGTCAAATTCAGAACTTTACCATCGCTCTCATAAAGGAGTTGTCTTCGATAAAATTAAAAGAAATGATGGTTATTACCAATATGGTGTTTATCTCTACGAATTGAAAATGGTATCTCGCATTAAAGCTCTTGATGAGATTGATAACTATTCAGAGCGCGATTTCAACATTTATATGTTTACCGGCGAAGGATCTTTTAAAAAGAAGATTAAACTTCAACTAGTTTCTGATTAAAATAGATTAGTCCAATATATATTTTAATCAGAATTACTTAATTGTTTAAAAATTTTTTACACCTTTGAACAATTAAAACGCCGACCCTGTCAGCATTTATCAGGTACAAAGATAACAGTAACCACGCACATAAAATGTGCGAAGGTGTAATTACAATTTTTATTATTTTTTATCGGAAGACCTTTTGCGTGTTTTCTTTTTATGATGTCCCTTTCTTTTTTTTGTACTATATTTCTTACTTTTGCCATTCAAAAAAAAAAGTAAATGTTGGACGATATCATTATTAATAATGCGTGTTGTACCGTGCTTATATTGACGCTGTGTTTGGAAATTTGTTATGCATCTATGAATTAACTGATGTGAATTTGGTGTTATATTATTGCCTAATTTGCGTATGATATATGAACTACTTAATGAACGAACATAAGGCTTCACTTTTATGTATGTAACATTCTTATCAAGCATTCCATGATGCTCTAAATCATCAAAAAATATCACTTTCGCATCGTGTGGTATTTTAGCACAGCGCTTTATTTCCTCATATGTTTTATTATAACTTGTACGCATTTGTGTGGGTGGACCTCGTGGGTCAAATCCAGGAACGATAGTATCAAATAAGCCAGGCGCACCTACCTTATTTTCCATATATGAGAGAATCATTTTTAACCAAACTATACTACCAGTATTATTCGTATATAAAACTACATTAACTTTGTCTCGGTTATCCCTCAAATACGCCATAGTGCGAAATATTCCAGGTCGAAAAAAATCATTCTCAAATACTTCACATAATTTGTGAAATTGTGCTGTCGTATGTAAATTCATCACAGTTTTTAAACAATTCCAAATAATACTTAACTCGGTAAAATAGCCTAATGTTTCATCTAAATCAAATACAACATATTTCATACTCTTACTTTTTATTTAGATAATTAATTACAGCTAATAAAGTTTCCTCTTGTGCGTTTAATTTCTGAAATACCAAACACTTATGTATATCTACATTAAAAAAACGTCCAATGGCGTTCTTGCAAACAATATAAATAGTATCAGGTGTTTCTTTGAAATTACTTACAAAACTACCATTTGTTAGTTTTAAGTTATCTGGGTCACTTAAATTAAACCAGCGAATAAAATTCCCTAATATTATGTCATCAATCGAATCAATATAGCGATAATTCTTCAATGTTTGGGTTAAATATTTTAGTTTCTCTCGCGGAAGCTGTAATTTTTGTAGTATATCATTTTTCTCTTTGGCTATTGATGCTGAATTTAATTCCATAATTTTGGCGTTGTTTTCATTTTCTAATGCTATTTCTAATTTATCTCTGGTGAAGTTTGGCATATATAGATAGTATGTAACTTATATTATCTATATATTTATTTAGAAAGCATTCAAGAGACCACTACCGAAATCATTGGCTGCTAATGGTTCAGATGAAGCAAATGGTTCCTGCATATGAGGTTGTTGGGCGTTGACTAATGGATTATTTGGACCGGCAAACATTGAGTTAAAATCGGTATTAGGATTTTGTGGAGACCCTTGATTGCCTGAATGACGCTCTAACATTTGAATATCTGTTGCACCACTTACAGGCATTTGTGTTTGAGGTATCTGCATATGTTGCGCGTCAGCTCTACTAGCTTGGTGTGTTGGTCCATTGTGAGCTTTTGCAGCAAGTTCCTTTTGTTCTTTCTTCTCATCCGCTCTTAAAGCCACCCGACCTTCAATCATATCAAAGACACGGTCAATTAAAATATTGATTTTGTTTCCAATTCGTGTCTGAAAACTAGAAGCAATAAGAACAAAAATCATTGCTACATTAGTAACGTGGAATGTAGCGTATTCCTTTCCACTGTATGTTGGAACATAGGTAATAATACGGTGGATGAAAAACATTCCTAAAAGAGTGAGAGTTGATTGTCCTAAAACTTCTGCTAATAATTCATAGGATAATTTATCATCATCAACATCAGGAATTAATTTGGAAATTCCCTTGTTAAGAAGGACAACTGGGACTAAACACAATACAACATATTGTAAAATATTCATTAAATCATTCTTTGTATCATCATTAAAATTAAATACGTGTTGAATGAATGTTGTTTTTTTCATATCAGAACTAACTGTTAATTCTTCGGTATTCATATGATTTATAATGAGAAATAAAATAAAGAGAAAAAGGAATATTAATATTATTTATTATTATAAAATAAATGCACGAGGAAGATCAATATTTAAATCTAATTCGTACTATTTTGGAAAAAGGCTATGATGAAAAGGGTCGTAATGGTAATGTTCGTGTTCATATAGGAGCTTCAATGCGGTTTTCCCTAAATGATAATACTATACCCTTTTTAACTACAAAGCGTTTGGCTTGGAAAACTTGCCTCAAAGAGCTTCTTTGGTTCTTAGGTGGTAAGACTGATAATAAACTATTAAAAGAACAAAACGTCCATATTTGGGATGATAATGGTTCACGGGAATTTTTAGATTCGCGAGGCCTTCAACATTTGGAGGAAGACGATTTAGGTCCAGTATACGGACATCAATGGCGGCATTTTAATGCTAAATATGACACTTGTTATAGTGATTACAGTGAAAAAGGAGTCGACCAAATTGCTTATATCATAGAGCAGTTGAAAAACCCAGAAACACGGACATCCCGACGCCTTGTGATGAGTGCTTGGAATCCTTGTCAGCTCAATGAGATGGCATTGCCACCTTGCCACGTTCTTTGTCAATTTAATGTTGTTGATGGAAATAAGTTATCTTGCTGTCTTTATCAGCGCAGTGGTGATGTGGGATTAGGTGTACCATTTAATATCGCTTCTTATGCAATGTTAACACGAATTATTGCTTCTCATTGTGATTTAGAAGCCCACGAATTTGTTTATTTTTTATCTAACGCTCATATTTATGATGACCATATCGAATCTTTAAAGGAACAAATTAAACGCGAGCCTTATGAATTTCCTACATTCCACTTGAAAGAAAAAATAGAGGATATTGATAATATTTCAATAGATAACTTTGAGGTTAAAGATTATCAGTTTCATTCGAAAATATCAATGAAAATGCGTAAATAAGTGTTTAAAAAGATTGTTTAATGGATATATATAAATGAGTAGACGCGCCCAGGCTACCACAAATACATCAAGTGCTAATACTAATTCTGCTCCTCAAAATAAACGAATGTCAATTGATGGAGCTTTAAAAATTATGTGGAATAAAATTACTGAATTGGATAATGAAATTAGATTACTTAAAGGTGACACAATCCCAGAGGTCAATGAGAATACAGTCCCTGTGGCAAGTCGACAGACAGCCCCTGTGGCAAGTCGACAGACAGCCCCTGTGGCAAGTCGACAGACAGCCCCTGTGGCAAGTCGACAGACAGCCCCTGTGGCAAGTCAAAATCAAAAGATTACCTCTGTGGCAAGTCAAAATCAAAAGATTACCTCAGACCAACCAACATTAGCTCCTGAAACTGAAATCAGAAATAACATTACTCAAATTAAACGCGTTATTGAAACACAAGAAAAACGAATTAAACATCTTGAAACACAATTTGGGAGATTTACCCAAGATATTATGAAAACAACTGGTTCGGTAAAAACTGATATGGAAACTCGGTATTCACAGTTAAATAACTTCCTAGTTGAACTTCAAACCACACAGATGGTTATGAATGATAAGGTTCTAAAACAATTTAACGATGTTGTAGAAAAAAATGTTGAGGAGAAATTTAAAAACGCTACTACCCAAGTAGAAGAAGAAGAAGAGCAAATCGCAGAAGAAGAAGAGCAAATCGCAGAAGAAGAAGAGCAAATCGCAGCGGAAGAAGAACAAATAGAACAGCAAACAGAAGAAGAGGATGTGACAAAAGAAAATATTACATTAGATGTTGCATAAAAATTGATATGAATAAAATACATTATATGGAAATATAACAATTCCATATAATGCATCTTGTTGTTTCACGAGACAAACTCGCAAAATTTTGCGAAATTCTTTCCAATATTAAATATCTAGCTGAATTTGTTACTTTAACATTCTCTAATGAAGGAGTCTATTCACAGGGTATGACTATGGACCATTGTGCCATTTACGAGCTTTTCATAAACGAACATTGGTTTGATGATTATGAATTTGATGAAGCAGATGCTCCACAAATCAGTATTTGTACCAATATTTTGTCTAAAATCCTTGCCACTCGTCAACCTTCACAACATCTTGTTATTACCTATGACGGAAAACCCGATAAAATTACCATTAAGTTTGCCAGTCTTAAAAAAGACGGAAAAAATCAAGAATTTCCCAAGGAATTTATTGTTCCACTTATGGATGTTGATAATGAAACTCTTTCCATTCCGGAAGTAGAATATAGCGCAGAATTCGGTATTGGAAGTAAGTCGCTAATGGTGACAAACGACCAGTTGTCGCTTTTTGATGAAACTCTTACGATGAAATGCAGCGAAGATGAAATTATTATGCGTGCTAAGGGCAATGATGGTGAACTCAGTGTCACCCTTTTTAGTGATACTTGTGAACACATTAATGAATACGAAGTCGATGAAGGCTTGCAACTATCACTTGATTTTAGTATTAAACATTTCCAAACCTTTTGTCGTTTTCTGAAAGTGGCAGAACAAATCGAACTGGCTTTTAAGGTAGATTACCCTATGAAATTTAATTACGCCACCGAAACAGATGACCTCAAATTGGTGTTCTATTTGGCACCAAAAATTAAAGATGATGCGTAAAATGTTTAAAGATTAAACCTCGGACATAATTATCTCTATTTTTTCTAGAAATGAGGCAACATGCAGCTTTGTCCCTACTTAGAGAAATTATGTCTAAAAATAAAAAAGTAACTTCTCTTATTGGTAAGGGTTTTAATAATACAATAGTTCCATCACCATTGAAACGCTATGTTTTAGAAAATCCCAAATGGTATACACCATACTCACCATATCAGGCTGAAATCTCACAGGGAAGATTAGAATGCCTTTACAATTACCAAAGTATGATTCAAGAATTGACTGCATTACCCATAGCGAATGCCTCAATGCTAGATTTAGGAAGCACCGCAGCCGAAGTCTGTGCTATTTCTAATGCTTACCATAAAAATAAGCGAAATACTTTTTTTGTTTCTGATAAAATGTATCCATATGTGTTGGATATTTTAGAGACAAAATGCGATGTACTCGGTATTAATTTACAAATAAAATGTCCTACTAAATTTCAAATTGATGAGGATACAATTGGTATGATGATGCAATATCCTGATACATACGGTGACATTTTAATTCCAGAAAATATAATTGCTGATGCCAATGCTAATAAATGTGTTGTTTCGTGTGCGACAGACCCACTAGCTCTTGTAAAATTAAAACCACCAGGTGAAATAGGCGCTGATATTGCTTTTGGAACGATTCAGCGATTTGGTGTGCCAATGTATTATGGAGGTCCTCACGCCGCTTATTTAGCAATGAAAGAAGAGTTTTTGCGATTAATGCCAGGTCGATTGGTTGGAAAAACGAAAGACGCACAAGGGAATGAATGCTTTCGATTATCACTTCAAAGCCGAGAACAACATATTCGCAAAGACAAAGCAATCAGTAATATTTGCACAGCACAAGCATTGTTAGCCAATGTGTCCACACTTTATTGTATTTACAATGGTAAAAAAGGTATGACTAGAATTTGTGATGAAGTTAGAGAAATGACAAATAAATGGCATAATATTCTTAGAGATTATGATTTTAAAATAGTAAATTCCGTCTTTTTTGATACTATTACTATTGAAAATGAGTATGCATCAAGTCTTTATGAGTATTTTTTAAAAGAAGATATTGTACCCTTTTACGATTTCAAAGATCCAACAAAAATTTCTTTTACATTTGATGAGACTATTACTAAAAAAGATATAAAAAAAATGACAAAAGTATTGGACAAATTTCGAGGGTATAACTATTTAGAAAATAAAACTGACTTTTTGATCCTGCCTACTAAAACTATTAGCGGCTTGTTTAATCGCAAAACACCTTTTCTCTCTTCGCCTATTTTTGAAAAGGGAATGAGTGAAACAGAATTTATGCGATATACATATAATTTAGCCGATAAAGATTATTCACTCGTTAATGGAATGGTGCCATTAGGTTCTTGCACTATGAAGCTTAATGCGGCCGTTCAATTAGAACCGCTTTCTTGGGACACTCTCTCTAACAGTCACCCGTTTTTACCCAAAGAATATGTGCAGGGTTATATGGAAATGATTAATATTGTTGAAGATTATTTGAAAGAGATTACTGGATTTGATTACGGCTCATTCCAAAGTAATTCTGGTGCTATGGGTGAATATAGTGCATTACTTTGTATTAGAAAATATCATCAAGACAACAAAAAAAATGATAATTCAGAGTACGACCGCAATGTGTGTCTTATCCCTACATCAGCTCACGGTACTAATTTTGCCAGCGCTTCCTTAGCAGGTATGAAAATTATTAAGTTCGATGATGCTATTTTTGATTGTATAGAAGAGTTCGATAATTTGTGTGCAAAATATGCGAATAATTTAGCGGTAATGATGGTTACTTATCCAAATACAAATGGTGTATTTCAAAAAAATATGCGAGATATGTCAGAATGTATTCATAAGTACGGAGGACTTGTTTATCTTGATGGAGCCAATATGAATGCTCTTGCAGGAATTACCACACCTGCTGAATTGGGGGCAGATGTATGTCATCTTAATTTACACAAAACATTTTGTATTCCTCATGGTGGGGGTGGACCAGGAATGGGACCTATTTTTTGTAATGAAAAAATAGCCGGTTATTTACCAACTCACAGATATCAAGGAAACGGAATTACAGAAAAAAGCATTGGAACTATTTCATCATCATTATGGTCTAGTGCTTCATTACTAACAATTCCATTTTTATATTTTAAAGAATTAGAAATTACTGGAATAAGAATAGCAACAGCAAAAGCAATTAAGAATGCCAATTATATGAAAGATTCACTTAGCGATTTATATAAAACGTCAATGGATTATGTAGCACACGAGTTTATTTTAGATGTTAATCAGTTTAAATCAAGAGGTATTAACGATGTCGATATTGCAAAACGCTTACTAGATTATAGTTTTCACCCACCCACTATGTCTTGGCCGGTCAAAGGTACATTGATGATTGAACCAACAGAAACAGAATCAAAAGAAGAAATGGATAGATTCATTCGCGCAATGAGAGCAATCCGCAAAGAAATCGATAATCAGCCTGAATTGCTAAAAAATGCTCCTCATCCTATAAATCTTGTTGAAAATAAATGGGAATTTCCTTACAGTATGGAAGAAGCGTTTTTCCCATTAGAAGAACTTAAAACTCGTAAATTCTGGCCTAGTATTTCACGTGTTGACGATGTGTATGGAGATCAAATGATTTATTCAAAGTTGAAATCATTGTAATTAATTTAAATTAAAAAATAAATAAATTTTGTATTAATTATTATATTTATATTAATTATAATTATAATGAGTAATGATAAAAGAATATTTTATGTCTGTTCCTATGGTGGTTCAGGTTCAAAAATGCTAATGAACTCTTTGAGAAAATATGGTAATGTAGAACATGTACATAGTAGAAACCCACCAGATAAATTGGAATATATTGGTAGAAATGGTGGAGGAAATAGTTATATTGAATGGTTTAATGGTATAAAAATACCAGATAATGAATTAAATAAATATACAGTGATTTATATTTATAGAAATCCAAGTTTTTCTATTCCAAGTAGATTTACAATTCCCCAACATTTACGACATATTCAAACTAATAGTACTGTTACTTATAATGATGTAATAACAACTGGTAAAGACTTATATAATATTAGAGAATTTTATGATAATTATACCAAACCAAATAAAAATAGAAATTATAAAATATATTGCGTAAAATATGAAGACATCTTTGAAAAACAAGATGAATTAAGTAAATTACTAGGAATTGGAAAATTAAATTTAATTAATGAGAGTAAAAGAAAAAATAGTGATGAAAAATTAGATATTGTTTATTCAGATTTAATAGATGAAATGAATAATAATAATTTTATCTTTATAAGTTAAAAATATAATATAGACACATATTATATTTTTTCTCGCATATACTATACTATACTATGCCTAAAAAAATCATTGCGTATTATCAGACACTCAATGGATTAGATGAAATTTTAATACCCAATACACCTATTACCCATATTCATTTAGCGTCTATACATTTTGGTATTGACCCACAAACGAGTGAGCCTTATATACATCTTAATAATAAAAGTCCATATGATGAATCCTTTGTTACTGTTTGGGAACAATTAACACAGGCAATAAGACTTGGCATTGAAGTAAAATTAATGATTGGTGGAGCTGGTGGAGGATATTCCACTCTCTTCTCCGACTTCCCATTATATTATAAATTTCTTAAAGAACTCATAATTAATAAACCTCAAATTTCCGGTATTGACCTCGATATTGAGGAAGGCGTTTCATTAAATAACGTTCAGCTTTTAATAAAACAACTTAAAGTGGATTTCAGCAACGATTTAACTATCTCAATGGCACCTATCCAACAATCACTTGAAAATGATGAGCCAGGATTAGGCGGATTTAGTTATAAAGATTTATTAAAATCACCAGAAGGTGAATATATTGATTATTTTAACGTACAGTTTTATAGTGATTATTCATTAGCTGCGTTTGACCGTATAGTAGCCAATGGTTATAAACCAGAAATGATTGTTATGGGTTCATTGTCAGGAGAATTTAATTACAATGAAATCGCCAAAACAGTTTCAAAGTATGACAATTTATTTGGAGGAGTTTTTGTTTGGGAATATTCCTTCGCCCAACCATCACCAAAAGAATGGGCTATTAAAATAAAATCCTTGTTAGATAAAACTAATCTCAATGATTATGATACTGATGATTCTTATCTAAGATTTCTTGTTAAGTCAACAAACAATATTTTTAACTTTTTTTATATATAAATATATACAAATCTAATGGAAGTAATTTTGGTCGGTTTAATCGCGTTTGGTATCGGTGCTATTGTCGGTATTTTTATTAAGCATATTGGTAAGTGTTTATGTTGTTAATAAATAGGACATACAGTCAATCTTTTTAAGGTCAACATATTCGAGATGTTCTTTATAATATTCCCATTCCATATCTGTATACAATTCGCATATTTTATCTGCTTCGTTTTGCGTTGGCACCCACCCTATGATTGTATTGTTTTTAAATAATAAAGCAATAGAATCATGATAATATTTATTTTCAATCATAACACTATATTATAGCTATACTATAATAGTTACAAATTGTTTAATGAAAATACTTATATTTCAACCCAATTGCTAATGTTAAAAAGGCATCACGTTGAATGTAGTAATTCTCCAATGGAAATAAAAGAGGCAACGACACTACTAATATATGTATAAGAGGGAAGTTAGATGTTATATTTTTGTATATTATTACCATATAATTACAGCCGGCACGTAAGCCCAATACTATATCTATTTTATATGAAAATGAAAACAAAAGTAATATAATTAAAAATAATAGTATTGCATTATATTCAATAATCAGTCATAATTCTCTGCAATTTTATCTAATACATTTATTATCTTCATTATATCTTCTTTGTTAATACACATTGGTGGCTGGAATCGTAATA
>Ga0213869_10002593_pt1 | contig 12420 bp, 16 predicted proteins | sample PICome_10_FD_160083 | JGI IMG/M metagenome (GOLD analysis project Ga0213869, IMG submission 160083) | Coastal seawater microbial communities near Pivers Island, North Carolina, United States - PICO132 | ecosystem: Environmental > Aquatic > Marine > Coastal | place: USA: North Carolina...
CAATTGGACCCGTTAATGATAGACCTTAATTATGGCTGGATATACATACGCAGATTTAACAACAGATATTAGAAACTACACAGAAGTAGATGCTAACGTATTTACCGCTGCTGTTATAAATAGATTTTTAGAAAATGCAGAACATAGAATTAATTTAGATTTACCTATGGATTCAGACAGGTTCGTGGACCAAGGTACAATGGCAACGGACGTAAATAATATTAGAGTTCCAGCAGGAACTTTATTTGTTAGAGGTGTAGAAGTATTTAATGCTACAAATTCGACTGAAGCAGGCACATGGTTAGAAAGACGTGATCAAACTTTTTTAAGTGAATATGTAGGAAGATTAACAGGTCCAGAAGGATCCACTACATCAGGCGCAGATGTAACGGGAAAACCTAAATATTACTCTATGTTTGGTGGAGCAACAGGATTAACTGATACTACTTCAGGATCTATCTATTTAGCACCAACACCAGACGCTAATTACATATTTAGAATATATTATAACAAAATGCCTACAGGCTTAGAAACTAATACTTCTGGAACTTATGTTAGTACATACTTCCCTCAAGGCTTATTATATGCATGTTTAGTAGAAGCATATAGTTTTTTAAAAGGTCCAACAGATATGTTGACATTATACGACGGAAAGTATAAACAAGAACTACAAAAGTTTGCAGCGATGCAAATTGGAAGAAGAAGAAGAGACGATTACACGGATGGAACATTAAGAATACCAATCGAGTCACCGCCTCAATAATTAGGAGAAAAATATTATGGCAATAACATCGGCAATATGTAACAGCTTTAAAGCAGAAGTTTTACAAGCTTTACACAATTTTACGGCATCATCTGGAAACACTTTTAAATTAGCTTTATACACAAGTTCAGCTACTTTAAATAAATCCACAACAGCTTATAGTACATCAAACGAAATTTCTAACACATCAGGATCTGCTTATTCTGCAGGTGGTGGAACACTTACAAGTGTAACTCCAGCTTTATCAACTGATACTGCATGTTGTGACTTTGCAGACCTTAGTTTTACGTCTGCTTCATTTACAGCTAACGGTTGTTTAATTTATAATGATACAAATGCAGATAGAGCAGTTTGTGCAATAGCATTTGGTTCTGATAAAACTGTAACTAGTGGAACTTTTACAATTCAATTTCCAACAGCAGACGCATCTAACGCAATCATCAGGATAGCATAAGGAGGTAAGTCCTTATGTCCGTAACCCGAACATTTACAGTAACAGTAGTAAGCACTGGTTCCGGCAATAAATATTTTATTGATGGTGTTCAAACACCTACTTTAGAATTAGTTGAAGGTGGAACTTTTAGATTTGATGTTTCTGATAGTTCAATGGGTTCTCACCCTTTTAAATTTTCAACAACAAGTGGTGGAACGCATTCTGGTGGTAGTGAATATACAACAGGCGTAACTACAAGTGGGACAACCGGTCAATCTGGAGCATATGTACAAATTGAAGTAGCAGCTTCTGCACCAACTTTATATTATTATTGTCAATACCACTCAGGAATGGGTGGACAAGCAAACACACCTAACTCTGATTTTTGGGGAGCAGGAAATTGGAGTGCAAATCTTTGGGGAACAAGTGAAGCTTTTACAACTGGTTGGGGTGTTGACGCCTGGGGAACTGGTGGCGCATGGGGCCAATCTAATGATGAAGTAGTTTCTTTAACAGGTTTAGCATTAACCTCATCAGTCGGAACTCCTATATCTGGAGCTCAACAAGGTTGGGGTAGAGCTGAATGGGGTGAAGAACCGTGGAGTGATAGTAATAACCCTGTTCTTACATTATCAGGACAAGCAACAACTTCTTCTCTTGGATCTCCAACAATTAATACAGAAATTAATACTGGTTGGGGTTCAGATACTTGGGGAGCTGAAAACTGGGGATCTTCTGGAATAACAGTTACATTAACCGGAGTTGAAGCAACTACAGGTATTGGAGAAGATGTAAGTTGGGGTAAACAAACTTGGGGATCGGCAACAACTGGTTGGGGTGGAGAATATTATTTACAAGTTGCTGACGTAATGGGATTAACTGGATTAAGTTCTACATCATCAGTTGGAACGCCAACAGCAATATCTGATGTAGCATTAACACCAGATGGTCAAAGTGCAACATCAGCAGTTGGATCATTAAGTATAGACTTTAGTCTAAATGTAGCATTGACTGGTCTGTCAACAACATCAACTGTAGGTACATTAGTTCCTGCTGATGTTATAGGACTAACTGGTTTAAGTGCAACTTCAGCTATTGGAGTTGCTTCTGTTACATCTAATCCTATTATAGCTTTAACAGGATTAAGTATGACATCGACTGCAGGTGCTTTAGTTCCAGCAGATGTTATGGGATTAACGGGAGTTTCTGCTACTTCAACAACAGGAACTTTAACTCCAGCAGATGTTATGGGATTGACAGGAGTATCAGCAACTGCTAGTGTAGGTAATGTAGCGCCTTTAGGTTATGAAACAATAACAGCTACACAAACAGCAAATTATACTACTGTTACTGCAGGTAATTAATATAATATGTTATTGACAATGAGTATAAAACAAATTAAAAAAAGATACTAATTAGGAGAACAAAATTATGGCATCAACTTATACGGCTCTCGGTGTAGAACTAATGGCAACTGGTGAAAACGCCGGTACATGGGGAACAAAAACTAACACCAACTTAAATATAATAGAACAAATTTCAGGTGGATTTTCTGCACAATCTATAGCAGGTGGAGCACAAACTACAGCTCTTTCAGTTTCTGATGGATCGACTGGTGCAGTTATGTCTCACAGAATGATTGAGTTTACAGGTTCTATTACTGGAAACCAAATCGTAACAATTCCTTTAGATGCACAAACATTTTATTTTTTAAGAAATTCAACATCAGGTGCTTACACAGTACAATTTAAATATGCTTCTGGATCAGGAGATACATTTACTTTTGGTGCAACAGACAAAGGCGACCAACTTGTATTTGCTACAGCAAATGACGGAACTAACCCAGACATATATACTTTAGGTTTTGGTGATGGTGATGTAACTCTTACTGGCACACAAACTTTAACAAACAAAACTTTAACCTCTCCTAAAATTGGTACTAACATTTTAGATACTAATGGAAATGAATTAATTAATCTTACTGCAACAAGTTCAGCTGTTAATGAAATTACATTAGCAAATGCTGCTACAGGTAATGCACCTAGTATTACTGCTGCTGGTGAGACTAATGTAAGTCTTAACCTTGTTCCAAAAGGAACAGGTACTTTACAAGGAAATGGTTCAGCTTTAAAAATTGCAGGTAAAGAAACTATATGGGTTCCTGCTGCTGCAATGTATGGAGCTACAACTAATCCTGCAGATGCACAACAAGTTGAAACAACAGCAACAAGACCTGATATGAAAGTATTAGACTTTGATGCAAGCACAGATGAATTTGCACAATTTTCAATAGCCATGCCTAAATCATGGAATGAAGGAACAGTAACTTATCAAGTATATTGGACACCAGCTTCAACTAATACAGGGGACTGTATTTTTGGTTTACAGGGTGTAGCATGTGGAGATAGTGATACAATTGACGTTGCATACGGAACAGCTGTAAATATTACAGATGCAGGTATAGGAACTGTTGAAGATCAACAAATTTCAGCTGAAAGTAGTGCAATGACAATTGCAGGAACTCCTGCCGCAGGAGAATTAAGTTACTTCCAGTTATTCAGAGATGCAAACGCAGGCGGAGATACATTTAGTGCCGATGCAAGAGTTTTAGGTATTAAAATATTCTACACTACTGATGCAGCTAACGACGCATAAGGAATTTAGATATGAGAGATTTAAAAAACAATCTTACTTCAGGTAAGAGCACAAAAAATATAAAATCAAGAAGAGGTAAATCTTTTGGTTATCAAGTCTTAGGATTTGGTGCTGGTGGTTCTAAAGGACCACCTTTAATGGATTACTTAGTTGTTGCTGGAGGTGGTGGCGGACAACAAGGAGGAGCCGGAGCAGGAGGATATAGAACATCTTTTCCTGGTGGAACTCAAATGGAATTAGTTGCTGGAACACCTTACCCAGTAACAATTGGAGCTGCTGCAGGACCTGGAACACAAAGAGGAAGTGATTCTACATCTACTGGAGGAAGTTTTAACATTTCATCAACAGGAGGAGGAAGAGGAGGCCCAGCAGGCGCTTTTCCAACTCAACCACCTGGCTGGACTACAGCGGGTTGGCCAGGAGGATCTGGCGGAGGAGCTTCTACAGGAAACCCACAAGCTGGGGGTGGAGCCGGAAACGCTGGAGGTTATAGTCCACCTGAAGGAAACGGTGGCGGACAAAATTATCCATTACAACCAGGTGGAGCTGGTGGCGGAGGAGCATCACAAAATGGTAGTCCCGGACCTGCTTTAACACCAACAGGCGGTAAAGGTGGAGACGGCGCGGCAAACAGTATTACAGGATCTTCAGTTGGATATGCTGGGGGTGGTGGTGGACAGCCAGGATCTAACGGACAATATGGTGGACCAACAGGAATTGGTGGAGGCGGCGGAGGAAGCACCGGCGGCGGAGGAAGAGTTATTTTAAGAGGCCCAGGAGACTATACTTACACAGCTGCTCCAGGTTCAAACTCAGTAGCAGCTCAACCAGATGGAACAGTTGTTATTACAATGACTGTAACAGGAACGATTCAAGCGGATTAATTATGGCACATTTTGCAGAAATAAATTCAAATAATGAAGTCATAAAAGTCATAAAAGTAGGTGATGATATTTTTACTGAAGCAAGACCTGAATATTCTACAGCATCTGAAGAATACATAATAACTTTTTGTCCATTATCTGAAAACGGAGTTAGATGGGTTCAAACTTCTATAAACACTTATGGCGGACAACACACTCAAGGAGGAACTCCTAGAAGAAAAAATTTTGCAGGTATAGGTGGAACATATGATCCTACTGCAGATGCTTTTATTGATGAGAAACCTTATCCTTCTTGGACTTTAAATAATACAACTTATTTATGGGATGCACCAACTGCAGAACCAGAAGATGATAACTACAGTATCGGTTGGAATGAAGATTTACAAGTATGGCAGGGACTTAAATATTTAGAAAACCCTGTTGATGAAAACGATGTTCAAGAAGTAGATCATTGGAATCCGAATACAAATAGTTGGGATTCTTATGGTACGTTTACCGCTGCTTCTGATACGATTACTCCTAATTAAAATTTTCTTGATTTAATTTCTTAAAGTTATATTTATAACAAATAAAGAAATGATATTTAAATATTACTATTGGTTTTGGAAAGGAGTTCTTTCTGATAAATTTTGTGACGATGTTATAAAAACCGGGTTACAACAAAATTCAAATATAGCAGTTACAGGAAATGTAAAAGATAAAAAATTAACTAAAAAAGTTATTAAAGATTTAAAAAAAACTAGAAATTCAAACGTTACTTTTTTAGATAAAAATTGGATATTTAAAACTGTTAATGAATTTGTTTCAAAAGCAAATCATAATGCAGGTTGGAATTTTGAATATGATTTTACAGAAAGTTGTCAATTTACTATTTATAAAAAAACACAACATTACACATGGCATGCTGATGCTTTTCCTGTACCTTATTCAGATAATCATCAATTTAAAGGCTTTAGGGGTAAAATAAGAAAACTATCTTGTATCATACAATTGTCTGATCCTTCAGAATACGAAGGAGGTGAATTAGAATTTGATTTTAGAAATTCTACAAAAGAAAACACTTCTAATATTGTTTCAGATAAATCATTTAGCACTAAAGGATCTATTATTGTTTTTCCTAGTTTTGTTTATCATAGAGTCAAACCTGTAACAAAAGGAAATAGACACTCGTTAGTATCTTGGTGTTTAGGAAAACCTTATGTCTAAAAAAGAAAATTATAAAATAATTAAAAATATTATACCGCAAGAGCTGGTTAATCATCTATACAATTATATAACTCTTAAAAAGAAAGTAACCGCTAAATTAATAAAAGATACTTTTATTACAGACTTTGATACTCATTATGGAACATTCGGAGATTTTCAATGTCCTAATGCTTACTCTCATTATGCAGATATTGCGATGGAAACTTTATTGTTAGATTTATTGCCTGTTATGGAAAAACACACAGATAAAAAATTAATTCCAAACTATTCTTATACAAGAATATATACTAAAGGAGATGAATTAAAACGACACAAAGATAGACATGAATGTGAAATTTCAACTACATTAAACTTAGGTGGAGATCCTTGGCCTATTTATATTTTAGAAAGCGCAAAAGAAGGTCAACGAGTAACACCAGGCAAAAACAAAGATTATATTCCTTCCAAAAAAGAAGGTAAAAAAATTGTTTTAAAACCCGGAGATATGTTAATTTATAAAGGTTATCTATTTGAACATTATAGAAAAAAATTTACTGGTGATACTTGTGTTCAAGTTTTTTTACATTATAATAACGTAGACTATAAACATAAAAATAAATATGATAGTAGACCTTTTATAGGTTTACCTGATTGGTTTAAAGGAAGAAAGTAATGGAAAAAGAAATAGACAAATTAAAAAAAGAAATAGAAAAATTAAAACAAGAAGTTATTTCAGAAAGAATGGTAAAACAATCTGAAGTTAAATTAAACAAAGAACTTCTTTTATTAAACAAAGAATCTAGATTTTATGTTCATAAATTAAAAGCAGAAAGAGACGCTCTTTTAAAAATGAACAAAGAATATTTAGATAAAATAGGACAACTAGAACTATTATTAGAAGAACTATAAAAGTGAGTGATACATATAAAGTTATAGATAATTTTTTGTCTAATGATGAATTTAGTAAACTAAATAAAATTATGACAAATGATCAATTTCCTTGGTTTTATACTAAAGGAGTAGGAAGTAAAAAAGATGGTATATATTTTACACATAGTTTTTACAAAGATTTTGCAATAAGTTCTGGCTTTAGTAATTTAATTGAAGACCTAGTAAATAAAATTAAAGCTAATGGAATTATTAGAATCAAAGCAAATTTATATACTAAAACAGAAAAAACAGTAGAACATGATTACCATATTGATTATGATTTTTCTCATAAAGGATTTATCTTTTGTGTAAACACTAACAATGGTTACACAAAAATGAATGACGGAAAAAAAATAAAAAGTGTTGCCAACAGAGCTCTATTTTTTAATCCATCTTTAAAACATTGTAGCGCTACGTGTACAGATGAAGATGCTAGAATTAATATTAACTTTAACTACATATAATTAAATGATCACAGACATATTTAAAACATCGGTATATACAACACAGGTTAAAAACGATAGCCACGTTAATTTCTTTAAACAAATTTTAAAAAATCAAAAAAAAATAAATAAAAAAGGAGTTAATATAAGTAACGAAGGAGGTTATCAAACTTACAATTTTAAATCTTTAAATGAAGTAGATATTTGTAATGATGTTTTTTTAAAATCTTCAAAAGAATTTTGTGAAAAATTAAATCCAAAAAACAATAAACATCAAATATATAATCATTCTTGGTGGATTAATGAAAATAAATTAGGTGATTATAATTCTTTACATAATCATGTAGACCCTTCACAAAATATAATTTTGTCTGGTGTTTATTATCTTGAGGTTCCTAAAGATAGCGGTAGATTAGTTTTTTTAAATAATGATTACGGAAGATTTCAAGGGAGTGGTCTTGATTATTTCGACAACCCTAATTTTTATTCAAAATATATTTTTATGCCTCAGAAGTATGATTTAATATTGTTTCCTCCAGGAGCCTTACATATGGCAGAGCCTAATAAAAACAAAAAACCAAGAATAAGTGTTGCCTTTAACATAGGCATTTTAGATGAATAATTTACCCTTATTTGTAATAAACAATTTTTATATACCTACGCAAAAAGAAAATTTAATTAAAGAAATATTAACGCCTAAAATTAAATTAAATAATAATAATTATGGCGAACATAATGTAGAATTTATAAATGAGTCATTTAATAAAATAATGTATAAAAAGTTTTTAGATGCCAGTAAAAAATTACTAAACAAATTTACTTTACATAAAGACAATACTTACAAGGCTTGGGTTTATTGTACTAATAAAAATGATTACCACGAAGTATGGCATGATCACAAAAGTACTTGTTCTATTAATTCAGTTTATTATTTAAGTATTCCGAATGAAGAAAAATGTCAGTTAAAGCTTGAGCATAATAAAAATAGATTTGATTTTTTTCCTAAAGAAAATGATTTTATTATATTTCCTAGTTACTTAAGACATGCACCTAAAAAACCCAATACAGAAAAATATAGAATCTCCATTAATTTTGAATTGTTTTGTAATGAAAAAACAGAAGACATATTTAAATGAAAGATTTTTTGAAACATATAGATAATATTAAATACGCTACCGAAAAAGAAAAAACTACTCAGCTATGGGATATACAAGGTGTTTTAAAAAATAAATCTAATCAACAATTTAAATTTGACACAAGACCCGTAAGTCATTTTAATAATGAAATAGGTAAAAAAATTAGTATAAAATCTAAAGCAGATAAAATTGTTTTTAAAAAAAATAAAAATTATATAATAGTAGATGTTGAAGAATTAAATAATTATGTTATAAAACATAAGTTGAAAAAAATATATTTAGAAAGTATTATAGAAAAACTAGAATGGAATATTCAAATATAAATTTATTTAAAGATAGTAAGTTTTTAACAAAAGCTATTTTAAAACATAAACTTCCTACAGAAATATTTGAAGAATTAAATGCTTTTGTAAAAAAAGCAGATAAAAAAAGAAAATCAAAATATAATTTTTTAGTAGAGCATAATAACCACGGTAAAAATTCTTATCAAGTAAGTGTTGATACAAGTTTATTTGAATCGTCTTTAATGTTTGGTTATTTAATAAAATTAGGAGAACATTATTTTGGTTCAAATCCAATTGAAAGAGAAATTAGAATTAGAAAAAATACTGATCATTTTGACCATTATGATTTTTGGGTAAATTTTGCTCATAAAAATTCTAAGAATTCTAAACATGGACACGCTGGTACTTTATCAGGAGTTATTTATTATACAGATTGTTTCGATTGTCCAACTAAATTTAGTGACTTAACTTATTATGGTAAAAAATCAGAAGTTTTAATATTTCCTTCTAATACTATTCATGAGGTAGAGACATTAAAAGAAAACAAAACAAGGATAACTTTAGCTTTTAATTTATACAAAATTTAATATGGAACTTTTTTTAGATTACAAAGAAGCAGATAAAATACTAAAAATTTTAGAAAATATTAAAGTCAATATTACTGAAGAAGAAATACTTGAAATTCTAAAAATAAGAAAAAGGTGGCCAAAAGTTTATCCTATGTATAATCAACCTTCTATAGAAGTAATAAATATTACAGGATATAAGACACTTTCTTTTTTTTCTGATGATGGTTTTTTAGATTATGATAAATGGCATGAAATATATGAATTGGGCTACACGACAATTATTTCAAACATTATAGACATACATAAAGACTTAAGAAAATTATCTAAAACTTTTTTAAAAGAATTAGGATTTATTCCTAATTGTAATCTTTATTTTAGTCGGCCAGGAAAAAGAGCCAGTTTTCCAGCTCATCATCACAACTATGATGTTTTTGTAAAACAAATTTACGGTAATTCAGATTGGATTGTAGGAGATCAAAAAATAAAGCTTTCTCCTCAAAAAACTTTAATTTCTCCTAAAAATGTCTATCATGAAGTGGTAAGCAAAAAAGATAAAAAAATGTCTCTTACTATGAACATAGACAGCGTTGCTCAATACTGCTAATATTAAACTACCAAAAAATTAAAAAGAATATATAGTGAGAAACTATGCTACAAAAATTAGGTTTTTTACCAGGATTCAATAAACAAGTTACATCTACAGGAGCCGAGTCTCAATGGACAGGAGGTGAGAACGTTCGTTTTAGATATGGTACACCTGAAAAGATAGGTGGTTGGTCTCAATTAGGAGACAAAAAATTAACAGGTGCTGCAAGAGGATTGCATCATATGGTTAATAAAGAAGGTATTAAATATGCAGCTATTGGTACCAACAGAATTTTATACGTATACTCTGGAGGAGTTTACTACGATATACATCCTTTAACTAATCCATCAGGCACAGCTATTACAAATGTATTTAGTACAACTAATGGAGAGCCTACTGTGACAATGACATTTTCTTCCGCACACAATTTTCAAGTAGGTGACATTATATTGTTTGGCGACCCTTCTACATTTACAGCTATTACAGGTTCTAATTTTGGATCTTCTGATTTTTGCGATAGAAAATTTATGATCACTAGTGTTCCAACTACAACCACACTTACTATTACAATGGACAGTAATGAAAGTGGAGCAGGAGCAACGACATCTGGAGGCATAACTTATTTTCAATACTACCACGTTGGACCTGCTGAACAAATTGGAGTTTTTGGTTATGGTATATCTCAATGGGGAGGAACAGTTACAAATCCACAAACAACAACTTTAAATGGAGCATTAAACGCTGACTCTGCTGGAACTGGTGGAACAGGAACCACGATTAATGTAGCTAGCACAACTGGATTTCCAAGCACAGGAACAAATTTTATACAAGTAGATAACGAAGAAATATCGTACACAGGAATTACATCTACAAGTTTTACTGGCATCACTAGAAATGTTAGAGGAACAACTAACGCCTCTCACAGTAATGGTGCAACAGTTACTAACTTTAGTAGTTATTCAGCCTGGGGCCAAGCAGCATCAACCACGGATAAAGTTGCAGAACCTGGTCTATGGTCTTTGGACAATTTAGGTAGCACACTAATTGCTTTAATATTTAATGGAGAATGTTTTGAATGGAATGCTGATGCATCAAATGCAACAGCAACACGAGCTACAATTATATCAGGTGCACCAACAGCGTCACGTGATATGTTAGTGTCAACGCCCGATCGTCACTTAGTATTTTTTGGTACAGAAACAACAATAGGTAACAAGGCTACACAAGACGATATGTTTATAAGATTCTCGTCTCAAGAAAATATTAATGACTACACACCAACAGCTGAAAATAGTGCTGGTACACAAAGACTGGCCGCCGGATCACGGATCATGGGTGCGAAACTTGGTAGAAATGCAATATACATTTGGTCCGATACATCTTTATTTACTATGAGATTTGTTGGAACTCCTTTTACATTTGCTTATGAACAAGTTGGAAATAACTGTGGACTGATAGGTAAGAATGCAGCGGCAGAAGTTGATGGTGCTGCGTACTGGATGTCTGACAATGGTTTCTTTAGGTACACTGGTAAACTAGAATCTATGGATTGTTTAGTTGAAGACTATGTTTATGATAACCTTAACACAACATCTAATCAATTTGTATATTGTGGAATAAATAACTTGTTCGGTGAAGTAACTTGGTTTTATCCAGAAGCTGGTTCTAATGTAAATACACAATCAGTTACATATAGTTATCTAGATTCAACAGCTAAAAGACCTATATGGTTTGTAAACGCAAGTCCTTTATTTATCAGAACAACATGGCAAGACTCAGCTGTATTTGGTTTACCTCATGCTACTCAATATGATGCAGGAACAGATAGTTCTTTTGATGTAGTTGGTAATACAGATGGTATTTCATATTACTATGAACATGAAACAGGTGTTAACCAAGTAAGGTTAGGTGTTACAACAGCTATCCCTGCTAACATTACATCTGGTGATTATGATATTACACAAAAAGTTGTAAGAGGAGCTGCAACTAACATGGCTGACCTTAGAGGTGATGGTGAAAACATTATGAGGGTTAGTAGAATTATTCCTGATTTTATATCGCAACAAGGAAACTCTATTATACAATTAGATTTAAGAAACTATCCTAATGATACAGCCGCTAGCTCATCGTTAGGTCCATTTACTATAACATCTACAACAGATAAGGTAGACACACGTGCTAGGGGCAGAGCTATAGCTCTTACTATATCTAATACAGCAGTAGATACTAGTTGGAAACTAGGGACTTTTAGATTAGATATACATGCTGGAGGAAGAAGATAATGTCAATTACAAGATTACAACAAGCTAGACAGATGTATGCACTAGGTAAACTAGTTGAAAGAGTTGGCTTTCGAGGTGGTGGAATGGATGCTGGTGCAGGGTCGGATTTTGGAGGTGGACCTACTGGAGGTGGCGAAGGCGGAGATGGAAGACCAAACATGGCAGACATAACAGGTCCTGCTCCAACAGTTGACATGTCACATTTTGGAGATCCAGACTCAGAAGTAAACGTACCAACATCACAAAGAAAAGATACTATTACAAGTTTTC
>Ga0213869_10002595_pt1 | contig 12409 bp, 10 predicted proteins | sample PICome_10_FD_160083 | JGI IMG/M metagenome (GOLD analysis project Ga0213869, IMG submission 160083) | Coastal seawater microbial communities near Pivers Island, North Carolina, United States - PICO132 | ecosystem: Environmental > Aquatic > Marine > Coastal | place: USA: North Carolina...
GACATATCATTCCCACGGAATCACGAGGGTTCTTGCAAACCCCTCATGAGATTATGTGGAAGTACAATGGGTGTTCAGTTCCCCAGTACACTCCCTACCCTCGTTATACCCATTGATACAAAGGGAATGCAAAGGGGTATCACGTCGAAAGATTGTCGAGTAGTTTAGTCATTTGATTTCTAATTCGTTTTAATTCGATGATTTTTTCAACATCTCGCCAGTGCCTGCTATCCTCAGAATTTAACATCTCAGTTACAACACTAGAATATGCATCGTCTCCAATCCAAAGAAGTAAAGTTAGCATCATATTTTCAAATGGATATTTCCAATTGGATGAATATTTTTCGTTTAAGGATGAAAGAAGTTTGGCTATGGAGTCATGATCCATACTGCCGACTGCCACTTCGTAAAACGGATCTAAGACTTGTTCTACATAGTTCCAAGGAGACTCCGACCACAAATTGATTGAATATGTATAGCCAGATTCAATCATTGATTCTAACGTGTGTTGGTTGAAAAATAGAAATTTCAATCCATATTTATTCCAAGCCATTATGTCATAACCAAATGTTACGAATCGTTCTGGATGTATTTTTTTCGGAGTGACAATCAGATAGTTATAGATTAGTTCAATTTCGTCCTCTGAGAACTTCATTATCGAATCCTTTCGCCAAGACAAATGATGCATTAGTGATAATGCTAAGTTCTCAGGCACCTGTCTATTGCCATTGAATATCTCGATGATGTCCAAGTCAATATATCTAATCAATTCGTATGATGCACCAGGGAGTAAATCATAATCCTCTTGGAAAAAAACTTCTAATTCTCCAAGCACAAAATCAAGACGGTGTTTATCTTCCAAGCAGTGAGATAGATAATTGAAAAGGCGTTTCTTGGCTGCTAATTCTTTACAATTTTCATATTTTTCCCTAACTTTTTCTGAATCCATACATGGTAATTTTTTAATCCACATATATCCAATATTAGATTCGATTTCTAAAAATCGAATTATCTTTCTTCCATCATCCTCGTCCGGATGGTATAGCGGCTTAAGGAAAAAAGTAGTATAGAAGGAAATATCATCGTTTGGAGATTTTTCTGACAATTCTCTGAAAACCAACTTATACAGTTCATCATATTCCTCTTCTAGTAAAGTCCCGGCACATAACCATCGTATTCTATTGCGGAACCTGTGATTACAATTCAATAAACATTCAAACCAGTCACTTACAGACAACACTGAGACATTTTCAGCAAAAATTTGCACGGCTTTCCGCCTTGATTTTTCAGTATACCTTTTTTTACAAACCGCGCTTATCGCACCATCCGCTCCCATAAATCTCTCAAGATTGACCTCGACTTAATTATTTAGTTCGTAATAATTTTTGAACTAAAAGGGATGCGAGAATATACAAATTGATTCGGATAAGTTGCAAGGGGTTATCCAAAACCCCTTTGCATTTTATTTTCCGATACAAAGGGGATTCAGTGGGCCGATACAGACGCTACCCACGGCTCTACTCTTCAACAAACAACTGGCTAAGAATCCGATGAAAATGATGCACGCCTTGTTCTCGTGTGGGTGAATACCTTCCACGGTCATAGGCTTTGGAAGCCATGCCTTTCTGCACTTCTTCAATCACCCATTGGTCCTGCTCTTCTACCGTATCGAGCACTGAACCAGCGCCCTTGTTGGCCAGTTCAGCATCGCTGACATAACCGCGGTAAAGCACACGGCACTGCTTGTGTGAGACGGGAATTACCACATTGACCGACAATCCCCAAGGGTAGAAATTGAACATCATGTTTGGGAACAGCCACAGGTAATATGCTGCAATGTCTTGACCTTCATCAGGATGTCCGAGTGGTAAATCGAACTTGACATCGCCTTCCATTGCTTTACCAATCTGCAGTACTCCGCCATCAAAGGTCTCGGTAGTATAGCCCGAATAATCGAGCGCATGGTTCAGCTCAGGATGGACATAAGGAATGTGGAAACCTTCGAGGTAATTGTCGACGTAAAGCAACCAATTGGCATCAATTGTATGGTCGCGGTCTCGGTGAGCATCGTGCGTGAACGAGGCAGGTGCAAGGAACCCCAATCGTTGCTCAAGCATTTCCCACGGCAGATCTGCCACTTCTTCTTGAGCAGTGAAGTACATGCCCAACCACTGTTTGAGCGGAAACCGATGGAGGTTGTCTTCATCACTCGGGAATCCAATGGCTTGCTCAAACTCCGGCATGTGGCGAAAAGTGCCATCGAGGTTGAAGGTGCGTCCGTGGTAACGGCATTGAAGCGTTTTCTTGGAACAGGGTTCGAGTGCTAAACGCATGCCTCGATGCGTGCATACGTTGGAAAGACAACGCGTTTCTTTGTCTCGTAAAAGCAAGACTGATTCTCCAGTCATGGCTTCAATATGCGTAAGAGGCAGCATGGAATGAGTTTCCAGTTCTGATGTGTGGGCTGCAAATTGCCATCCATTGAAGACCTTCTTGAGTTGTTCAAATTCGAGCGGTTCAGTGTAAAACCGAGACGGAAGCGTGCGTGCTTTGCGAATGTCAGCATCGATGAGTGGTTCCGACATAGCCATCACATCCTTCACGCTGTCTTGACTGTTGGCACGCCTAAACCCAGACGTCGTTTTCTGCAGTGAGTTCCCCTTCTGAATCTCCGGTATTCACGACACCACGAGGCTCAACCAACATCACGTGACACTCGTTCTGAGCATACGGTTTGTGCATCACACCCTTGGGAACGACGTACATTTCACCTTCATTCAACTCAATGGTTTCATGCTCCATTTCGATGCACATCGAACCTTTGACAACGATGAATACTTCATCGGTATCGACATGATTGTGCCACACAAACTCGCCTTCCATTTTTGCAAGCTTGAACTGGTAATCGTTCATTTCAGCGATAACACGCGGTGACCAGTGATCAGAAAATGCGCTGAACTTTTCCTCAAGATTGACTTTCGCCATGAACTTGAATTCAACAGCCTGTATTTTGGCTTAACTCAGGGCTGGGTTGTCGGGTCCCAACCTGAAACATAATTGCATTCAAGTGCACGTATCGCGTCCATTTCGCTCGAAATATCAACGTCAAGCGATGCGAGATTTTCGATGATGCGAGAAGGATTGCTCGACTTTGGAATGGTGATGCATCCTTCATCGTAACAGAACTTGATGGCTACTTGCGCTGGAGTGCAACCGAGACGTTCAGCAATGGCGCCCAATTCAGGATCGTCGACTTTGTGCCCTCGAGCGAGCGGTGAGTACGCCATAAGTTTAGCACCAGCCTCTTCAGTTGCTTGTTTGAGGTGAGGGCGTTGCAGCCAAGGATTGAATTCAACTTGGTTGACTGAAGGCATGTAGGTGGCGTACTCCTTCATCGCTTCGAGGTGTGCTGGTCCGTAATTTGAGACGCCAATCGCTTTGACCCATCCTTGTTCAAGACAGTGTTCCATTGCCTTCCATACCGGAGCACGGTGTTCTGGGTCTTCAGGCGGTGCATGAACCAAGTACAGGTCAATGTACTCGGTATCGAGCAACTCGAGTGATGTCTTACAGTGGTCAAGCGTATCTTCGTAGCCAACTGCATGGCCACGGCGTAGCTTCGTAGTAATGAACACTGAAGAGCGCTCAACGCCAGCTTCTTTGATGGCTTGACCCACTTCGTGCTCGTTGGCATACATGCTTGCCGTGTCGATATGGGTGTAACCCGCTTTGAGTGCTGCTAAAACGGAAGACTTGCATTCACCTGGCTCGGACATCAAAAAGACGCCAAGGCCGAATTGAGGTATGGTGAGGGTATGGGTTTGAGAGCCATCAGGGGTGGTGTGACCAATCTGCATGAGTCTGCCATGTGGAGGGACTTCATCAAGTCAGCGCTTATTCAGAAGAATTGACTGCTTCATCTTCATCTGGACTGTTCCAAACATAGACTGCCAATCCAGTGAAGATGAGACCCATGATGATAGCAGGCGTGGGGGGTGCATCAACAAAATCCCTCGCACCGCCAAGGCCGATGAGAAGAAACGTCGGTAACATCATGCACAGCATTGACTGAAAGAAGAGGCGCTTTGCTTCCCTTTCAGGCCGGTTGATGTTCAAGAGCAAAAGAATGGCTAATCCTGACATCATTGCCCCGAGGCCAACCTTGTTGTGTGCAGCAAGACCTTCGTAGGCGACACCTTCCTCAGAGGTTGGATTATCCAACTCATCAGGGAAATAGTCCTTGTCAAATGCTACTGGAATCGCAATCATTGGTATTCCTTGAAGAAGCAAGAGTACGGCGATAATGATCATCGGAATCTTTGGCTTCAAAATGCATCACTCCAAATGTTGTCGATTTGAACGGTCTTGTCTGCAAATTTTCGTGGTGTCAGTACTTCAGTTTTCCAATCCATGTTCAGTACCTTCCTCTGTAGTGCCAGGTATCGAGAGGTTACCCGATAGCATGAGGCCACCGATGATAATGTGAACCAGTAACGTAATTGGGAACACGATGTTGAACAATCCTGGGTCATTGATTATTGGCAGGCTGAGGAAAACAGTTCCTAGCGGCATAAGTGCTGGTAGAACATACTCCATTGCAGATTCAGGTCGCTTCATCATGAACGATACTAAACCAATGAGTACCAGAGACAATCCCCAGGTCACTGGAGACATCTGCCAAACAGTGTTTCCAGCATCAAAGGCGTTGTTGAGGGTATCTGTACGGTCTTCTTCAGAAGCGTATGCAAATGCATCATCATCAGCATCGATTTCTCGGTCTGCTTCATTGATGACAGTTACGTTACTGCCCATTCCGGTAACGAAGGCCATCAAGGTCACGATAATCAAGACCCCCGCAATACTGAGTAATTGTTTCTTCATGCCACTGGTATTTTCCATCATTTCGGAAATCAGCAGATACACGCCGCTCAAGACCATAATAGTTCCAAGAGTTCCAGCAATGAGGAGCGGCATGAGCGTATCCATCGCATCAACGAGGGATTGCGTTCCACGCGCTCCAATGGCTTCAGAAGCAGGCCACATCATAAATGCTCCAACCAATAATACAGGCCCAAATGTCAGAAAGTATGGTGTTAAGTTTTTATCACTCATGACAGAATAACCCTTTGTATTGTGATATAAACATTGCTCAATATTCAGCCGTCAAAACTTTCTTTTGACGAGGGTGCTTTAGCCTCCATCTATCGAAATCTATGGTGCTTAGACTTATGTTGTTGTTTAAACAGCGAGAGGCATGGATGGTGGCCTGATTGTGTTCAGTCTCGCAGCGACTTTCTTTGCAGCAGCGTTGACTGTACCTGCTGGTTTTGGTCTGGCCACAATGATTACGCCGGTCGTCTTTCTTTGGCTCGAACCTCACGAGGCAGTAGCAGTGGTTGCTCTTGTTCATGGTTCACACAATGCCTGGAAACTGAAGGTCTTGCGGGAAAGTGTCGATTACACAGCAGTGCGTCGATTCGGCTGGGCAATGGTTGCGGGAGCGCTTCTTGGTGCTTTTCTCAATACCATTGTTGATGCTGAACCTTTACTGCTTCTGGTTGGAATAGCACTTGTCGTCTTGCCTTTGTTATCAGTGACTGAGCGCTGGACAGACTTCCGTTTGCCAGAGGCTGAAGATCGGATTGGAGGCTTTGGTTCCGGATTCTTTGGAGGGCTAACCGGCCATCAAGGGGCGCTACGTGCTATGTTTTTGCAAAAGCGATTACCTGACAAGGCCGAATATGCTGCAACAGCTGCCGTATTGGCACTGGTTGTTGATGTGACGAGAATTCCCGTGTATGTCGCCCTTGAAGGATGGCAGATTCTTGAAGCCGGCTGGCTCATCTTAGGGCTCGTTCTAGCGGCGATACTTGGAGTCAAACTTGGTAAACGGTGGCTCAAGAAATGGAAGTCTGAACGCATTCGAAAAGGTATACTCATCGCCATTGTACTGAGTGGTCTAATGTACATCCGTGAAGCACTCATTGCTTTGGAATATCTATGAAGTTCAATCGTCGTGCGAACCCAAGAAATATTCACCGATTTCAGGGTCGTTGAGGATAAAGTCAGCATCTCCAGTGTGAACCACTTTACCGTTGGCGAAGATGTAACCGCGGTCGGAACGAGCGAGGCTCAAACGAGCGTTTTGCTCGACGATAAGAACGGTGATTCCTTCCTTTCGCAAGTTGTCGATACGTTCGATGATTTGTTGCTGGTACAATGGTGAAAGGGCCGCCGTTGGCTCATCGAGCAACAGGAAAGACGGGTCTGAAATCAGGGCACGTGAGATAGCAAGCATCTGTCGCTCGCCACCAGAAAGAGATGCTGCGAGGTCATGCTCACGGGAACGAAGGTCTGGGAACATGTTGAGAGCCCGCTCAATGCGTTCTTTGAGAACTCGATTCGGTAACGCATTGCCGCCCATCTGAAGATTTTCCTCAACTGAAAGAGTGGGAAAGACGTTGTTGACTTGAGGGACGTAAGCAATTCCTTTGTTGACCAGTTGGTCGGTTCGAAGCTTCTCAATCGACTCACCAGCATACGACACATCACCGTCGTAGTAGGTGGCGATTCCGAAAAGCGCTTTGATGAAGGTCGATTTTCCGCAACCGTTTGGACCGATGATGGTGACAAATTCGCCTTCATCAACATGCAAATCAATTCCGTACAGAATCTGTACGCTGCCGTATCCAGCGGTTAGGCCTTTGACATCGAGTAAACGGGTCATTCTTCTTCGCCTCCATCACTCGCTCCACCAAGATATGCTTCAATAACAGCGCGATTCGACTTAACTTCTTCAGGAGTGCCAACCATGAGAACTTCGCCTTCATTCATGACAACAATTCGGTCAACACCTTGGCGAAGAATGAAGTCCATGTTGTGTTCAATCACGAGAACCGAAATGCCAGTGGTATCAACCAATTCTCGAAGATTGGTGAAGATTTTCATGGCAAGCGGGCCAGCAACACCAGCGACCGGCTCATCGAGCAACAGCAAGTCAGGGCTGCCCATCATCGAGCGTCCAATGTCGACAAGTTTGCTTTGTCCACCTGAAAGTTCGCTGGCCAGGTTGTGCGCCATGTGAGGGACCTCAAGTTGGTCCAAAACAGCGAAGGCGTCGGCAAGTCGTTCTTTTTCAGCGGGCCGTGAACGGCCCCGGAACAACGAAAGGAATGGGTTTGGGGAGAATTGTTTTCTTGGAGGGACCAAGAGATTCTCAATCACGGTCATATCTTTCCAGAGTCGAGTGTGTTGGAACGTTCGAGTCATTCCTAGTTTTTGGATTTGGTCCGGTCGCTTGTCTGAAACATCCTTGCCAAACACTTCAACGCTACCCGATGTTTGTTGTAAAAGGCCGCTGATGCAATTGAACGTTGTTGATTTTCCGCATCCATTCGGACCTATCAGTCCAATGAATTCACCTTTCTTGACCTCAAAAGAGACGTCTTTGACTGCGATAAGACCGCCGAACTCCATTCGCAAGTTTTTGACCGAAAGAAGAGGTTTCATTGTTCTTCAGCCTCCTTACTTGCGTTTGGGTGCTCAGGTCGGAAAGGAACTTCTGGAAGCAAACCTTTCGGATTGTATCGAAGTGAGAACACGATGAGTAACCCAACGAGCAAGACCTTGACGTAGGCCATTCCTGCTTGTATTGTTCCTGATGGGAACACTTCTTCAATCGAACGCTCATCAAAGAAGAACGAGGCTAAAGCAAAGATAACTGTCAACCAAAACGAAGTTTCCCGTACGGATTGCCATTTGACCAGATGGGCTAAAATCATGATGGTAAAGCAGATCCACATGGCGTTCACTTGCTCCATTACCAACCAATTGAACCAACCGTCCATCGTCGCTGCCACTTCATTGAGTGGAAGGTCCGAACTGCCTTGGGCAGCAACCAGGACGTTGAATACGAATTCCATCAGAACGATGATTGACGCACCGATGAGCATTCCCTTGTTGTTTCCGACGCCACCAATAATGAACGCTGCCCAAACCAAGAAGGTGGTTTTTGCAGGCGACATAAACGACGGTTGGAAACCGGATAGTTTCCATGCCCAAAGAGCACCGGCGAAGGCTGCGATGGATGCGCCCAGCGCCAAACTGGCGGCTTTGTGCCGCAATACATCGTGGCCGTGATGCTGAGCGACCTCTTCGTCTTCACGAATGGCGCGAAGGATTCGACCCCATGGGGAAGCAAGTACGGTGTTCAGTAACCACCAGGAAACAAATAATCCAAGAATCCCAATGACTGCCAAAACAAACATGTACGGTGCTGGTTGTCCAAGGCTGAGCCATTCTCCAACCGTAACAGCCATGCTGTCAATCCCTTCGGTATTGGAGCAAGCATTTGGTGAAAGCGGGGTCCCGTTTGCATCAAGTGGGGTCGTTGAACCACAGAACCAACGTTCTTGCAAGGGGAGTTTGTAGCGGGAAATACCAACTGCACTTCCCCATGAACCAGCCCGAAGAAGTGGTTCTCCGCTGAGCAGAACACGAACGATTTCACCAAGTGAAATGGTGATGATGGCGAAGTAATCGCTTCTCAGACGCGCAGTAGGATAGGCAAGGAACCATCCAGCGATCGCACCTATAACCATCGAAAAGAGAACAGCATAAACAATCGGCCAATCGTACCCATGCAATTCCTTGGGCGCTGTAAGAATCCCCACTACGATTGCTCCAATAGAAGCAAAGAAAATGACACCGAAATTCAACTGTCCGGTAATTCCAGTATGGAGGTTAAGAGACAACGCCAGAATAGCAAAAATAGCGAACGTCACCATGACGTTTGATAATTGCAAGGTCTTGACGAATTTAGCTTGGTCGGAATCGGCGACTGGAAGCCAAAAAATGAGTGCTGCCATCACCACGGCTAGAACGACAAACAGCAACCATGAGCCGTTTTCGCTTTCTCGACCGTAAGGCATTCGTAGTTTCTCAAGAACTGAAGTTCGCCTCTCGACATATGTTTCTGAAAGTTTACTCGATGTCGACTGAACCATGCTTTTAGCATGTACGGCGATAAACCCAATCTTTGAATCGATTGTTTGTGTCGTTGTACGCCATGCTTTGCTTGCGCGTTCGTTCAACTGAGTGTAACGCATGGACAGTTCAGATACAAAGCCTGAGAGTTTTGTCGAAGGTTTGAGTTCTTTGTCTTGCAAGACATGGTACGCTTCCCACCATGCAATGAGGTAGAGGAGCACAGGAACTGTAGGCCAAACAAGAACGCCCATGTTGGCCATGATTCCAACCAAGCCTTGTTCAAAGTGCATCAAGGAGAGCCAAGCGTCCTGCTGTTCAGCCAAGAGGTTACTCGGTGCGTGGGCAAGAGAGAGCGATTCTCCGCCCGTAATGGTGTTTAATATCGATTCGTCAGCAATTGAGTTTTCTTTGACAAAACAACTGAATTTGAAAATGATGTAAGCAATGAAGGTCGAAAGAAGATAGCGTTGTCCGCGCAAACTGTTTCGGACGCTGAAGTGATGCAGCCCCGTTGGAGCAAAGAAAATCCCGAGTATTGAGGCTCGTTTTGTGTCGGGCGTGAAATCTTCTTCAGCACGGGTTCGTATACGCTTAATCTTCCAGTTGTCGTACGCATCACCAATCCCCTTTGGCATGATAAGTAGAATGGCAATAATCATGACGTACGGCATGACTTCAGCGAGATTGGCATAGTTCGAGCGGTCCAACGGCGTTCCGATACCCATGAGAATCGGCGACGAAACTGAACGGACAAAACCAATCAGGAGCGCTCCAAAGACTGCCCCGCGAACTGAACCAATCGTACCCAGCACAATGACTGCGAAAGCGGGTAAAAGAAGGGTAAATCCGGTCTCTGGACTGTAGCGTACGGTCATTGCAAAGATTGCACCGCCAATTCCCGAGATTCCTGCAGAGAGGAAGGCGCTGGTCATGTGTACACGCTCAACATTTATTCCGCAACTTGCAGCGAGTTCGGGGTTATCAGCAACAGCACGCATTCGGCGGCCGAGACGGGTTTTGGTCAGCAACAGCATCAAGAGGCCAACAGATGCAAAAATCACGAAGGGCATTGCTGCGTTGTAATAGGTGTAGTTCGCCGTCAGGTCGGTAACGCAATCTGAGCCGACCGAATAGATGTCGGCGAGAGGTTTCGAGCCCTCAGTTGTCATCTTCTCGTAGATTGGAGAACCATCAGCTGCAGTCCCCGCCTGCTCACACGCACCGTAGGAGTACGCTTCACCCGAAGCGAGTGAACGGTCGCCAAGGTTGAGTTTGGTTAGAATTGTGGGCGCTTCAAATCGCTGTTCCCGTGCAATACGCCAATCAATGTCCGGTTCAAACAATTTTGTTCCTGCTCCAAACCGGAGGTAAACGATGGCTCGAAGGATAAGAGCCACACCCAGTGAAGCAATCATCATCACGTCTGCGCTTGATTTACGGTCACGAAAACCTCTGAACACAAGACGGTCGATGATGACACCTGCTAATCCAGTCAAAACAAATGCTCCAACCAGCGTCCAAACAAGGACCGTCCAAACAAGAACGCCGTCTTTCGGAGTAGAGACCAATGGGAAGAAATAATCCATCCACATGATCATGACTGCAACATACATTCCAAGCATGAAGAACTCGCTTTGTGCGAAGTTTCCATACCGCTGAACGCTGTATGTAAGCGTACAACCAACTGCGATTGCAAGATAGGTTGAAGACCATGTCAGCGTACTGAATCCTATTGAACTCAAGTTGAGGTAAATCACTGCACTGGTGTCAAGGCCAACCATCAGAAGTTCGATGGTGAACAGCACGGTCAGCAGTAAAAACAGAGGTGAAAACACCATCAAGGCCGAGCGTAACTTGCCGTGAGGAACATCGTCGAAGACGACCTTCACCAGCAAGAATCCCATCGAGATGAGTTGGACGGATTGTCCGAGCCACACCATATCGTTTGGTAGATTGCCAAACAAGAGTGCGTCAAGGCCATTACCGCTTCCAGATTGATACAACAACCCAAGAATGGCATCAAGCGAGACAACCGCCGCAATCAGCAATCGACGTCGCAACCGTGACATCTCTTGCCAGCGGTGGAGGATGGAACCAGATGGTTCTGTTACCGTTTCTGATTCCATCCTAACAAAGCCTCCGCACTCTTGTGTTCAACCTAACCTTTCGACCAGGAGGCTACAAAGCCGTGGAACTCAAGTGCTAATGGTATCAAGCAGCGTTGTCTTGAACACCGTCTGCAACGGTCCAGTACTTGGTACAGGTGAATGTACCATCGTCAGCAGTGGTTGCAGCGTAGCCACAGATATCGTATCCTGCTCCACCAACGTCGCCGTTAGCAAGGAAGGTGTGGTTTCCGCTTGCGCCTTGGTATCCTACGCCGACCATCTGGATGTGTGTTGCCATGTTTGCACCGCTTTCATGCGTAGCGGATTCGCCAAGCATCATGATTGAATCGTAGCTGGTCAAGACGTATGCCTTGATCGAACTGATGTTCGATGCATCGTAGCGTGCTTCGAAGTCTCCGAAAGAAGAACCTGCACGAGGCGTGGTCACGTAGAGGTCGTGAGCAACACTGTCGTCGCTGAGTTCGGTAAGGAGTCCTTCGCCTGCTGGTCCGTCGCCGGAAAAGAGCATAGCAGTGACTCCTTGTGCTGCGACCTCATTGAGAATCATTGCAGCGTCAGTGACGTAAGACACCATGAAGATGGAGTCGCATCCTGCATCTGCAATTTGAGTGATCTCAGAAGCAACGCTTGTTGCGGTTTCTGCGTATCCAATCTTTTGGCACAGTGTTCCGTTCCAAGCATCTTCAATGGCATCAGCAAATCCAGAACCGTAGTCGTTGGTCATGTGGATGATTGCTGGGTTGGTAGCGCCCATTGCTTCCATCATTGCAGCCGCTGCTGGTCCTTGGATAGCATCGGATGGAACAATTCGGAAGAAGTCAGGGTACGCTGAAGCGTTGCTGAGACTTGGGTTGGTCGAAGCGTAGGAAATCATAGGAATTCCTGCTGCGGAAAGTACTGCGTTAGCAGCCATGGTTGCGCCAGAGCATGCTGCGCCACCGACTGCGACAACTCCGGAATCAATCAGAGTTTGTGCTGCAGTTGCTGCTGCTGTACCGTCACAAGCCGAGTCAACTTCGACGAGTTGGTATTCGTAGCCCATTGCACCGTATGCTGCGTTAAGGTCAACGATTGCTTGCTGTGCTCCGTATTGGAATCCAGCAGCATCTTGAGCCAGAGGACCGGTCAATGGGTTCATGAAACCGAGTTTGATAACCGTCTTCGGGGTTGTAACACCGTCTGCAACAGTCCAGTAGGCGTTGCAAGCGTATGCGCCATCTTCAGAAGTGGTCGCTGTGTAGGTACAGATATCGTAACCTGCACCACCAACGTCGCCGCTCGCGAGGAAGGTG
>Ga0213869_10002606_pt1 | contig 12369 bp, 13 predicted proteins | sample PICome_10_FD_160083 | JGI IMG/M metagenome (GOLD analysis project Ga0213869, IMG submission 160083) | Coastal seawater microbial communities near Pivers Island, North Carolina, United States - PICO132 | ecosystem: Environmental > Aquatic > Marine > Coastal | place: USA: North Carolina...
TCAGCATTCTTATTGGCGCTTCAATTTTTTCATTAATTTTTAGAGGTGTGGGTGGTGATCTTTTGGTAGATCAGATATTTGAGATGATGCCAGGTGGAAAATACACAGCCCTTTTATTTATTCTGCTAGCCATCTTCCTCTTTGGTTTTATCTTAGACTTTATAGAGATTTGTTATGTGATTATTCCCTTGGTGGCACCACCACTCTTAATGATGGGCTTTGATCCTGTTTGGCTTGGAATCCTCATGGCGATTAACTTACAAACTTCCTTTCTAACCCCGCCCTTTGGCTTCTCTTTGTTCTATCTAAGAGGGGTGGCAGATGAAAGCATTAAAACCACTGATATTTACAAAGGGGTTGTTCCCTTTATTTTGATTCAGCTAGCTGTATTATTGATTGTAATAATTTTCCCATTTTTTATTTTGTAAACCTATGAATTCAAACTCTCTACTTTTTGCCTTTGGTGCCATTACTTTTCTTGTAACTTTTTCTTGGTTTAAATATGCTGCCATGGAAGTTTTTAAAAGAGAGCTTGATTCTAATTCTGCAAATCAAGGAGTTTGGTCAAAGCTATTCAAAGTTTTTTTGGTCGACTGGTTGGTATGTATTGCTGGGGTTCTTGGAACAGGAATTCTATTTGTAACAGTCTTTAATATGGCTCACTAGAGACCAGCATTATTTTTTTCTAATGCTCTTTCTGCTCGGTAACTAGAGCGAACCATAGGTCCAGAAACAACTTCCAAGAATCCTTTGGCTAATCCTATTTCGCGATAGTGATCAAATTCTGCAGGTGTGACCCACCTTTCAACAGGAAGATGGTTCAATGTTGGCCTTAGATATTGACCCAAAGTTAAAATATCTACTTTGTTGGTAATGAGGTCGTCCATGGTCTCTTCTATCTCAGCATCAGTTTCGCCGAGACCCAGAATCAAACTTGTTTTCGTGAGAACTTTTGAATTAATTCTTTTTGATTCTGCCAAAACTTCAAGAGTCTGCTCATACCCTGCTCTTATATCTCTAACTGGGTGGGTAAGCCTTTTCACGGTTTCAACATTTTGAGCAAATACTTCCAACCCACAATTAACCAAGGTCTCGATGGAAGAAGATAAGCCTTTGAAATCAGGAGTTAAGGCTTCAACTGCAGTATCTGGATTAAGTTCTTTGATGGCTTGAACGGTTTGCGCATAATGCTCAGCCCCACCGTCTTCTAAATCATCTCTGTTAACAGAAGTGAGAACCACATATTTAAGACCCATGGTCTTAACGGCTTTAGCTGTGTGCATTGGCTCATCTAAATCTAGCCACCCTTTGGGATTACCTGTATCAACAGAGCAAAATTTGCATGCCCTGGTACAGACAGAGCCCATTAACATAAAAGTGGCTGTGCCAGCCGACCAACACTCTGAAATATTTGGGCACATAGCCTCTTCGCAGACAGTGTTCAGGCGTTTGTCTTGGACTTGTTGTTTGACGGCATTAAAGTTTTTATCAAAAGTTGCTTTTACCCTAATCCACTCAGGTTTCTTCTGATTTGGAACCGATGCATGCTTGTTAGCTTTCTGACCATTTTTAACAGCTTTGATGCCGTCTCGATTGATGATCTTTTGAGTTGGGATAATTTCCATTAACTAAATAATATTTGCATTTCCTTTATTGCGACTGATTCTACATCTTCAAGGGTGACATTTGAATCAAAATCACTGATTTGAGTGACTTCTAAGCCTTCATAGCCACACGGATTAATCAAACCAAAGGGTGTTAAATCCATATCCACATTTAAACTGATGCCATGGTAAGTTCTGCCTTTTGAAATTCTCAAACCAATGGATGCAATTTTTTTCTCTCCCACATAAACACCGGGCGCCCCCTCAATAAAAGAACTCTCAATTGAGTAATGCTGAAGAATGTTTTGAATAAGATTTTGCAAGTTTGCAACCAGCGCCTTAGGTCCTAATTTCTTTTGTTTAATGTCTAGTAAAAAATAAATGACCAGCTGGCCTGGGCCATGAAAGGTAACCTCACCACCCCTATCAGTTTGAATGACAGGAATATCTCCTGGATTTAAAACATGACCAGGATCTGCAGCTGTACCAAGTGTATAAACTGGGGGATGTTCTAGTAGCCAGATTTGATTATTAAAAGATTCGCCTTGCACCAAAGAGCGCATGCGCTCATAAGTATCTGCATAGGCTTGATTGCCCAAATGAAGAAACTCAGGAGTTGTCGTCACTATTGGTGCGCGCTTCAACAAAAGCATCTTCGGCAATGGCATGAAAACTTTTTACTTCTGCCATAAAAGTTTTAAAAGAATCATAAACTTTTTTTACATCCGGATCATTGGCTGCAGAAGTCTCTAAGATCTCATCAGAAATAGCACGAAATTCATTAATCACATCTGCTGGCAATTCTCTTAATTGCACATCATGATTGGTAATTAAATCCTGAAGCGCTCTGTTGTTTGATGCTGTGTACTCATCCAATAAATCTTGATTCACTGCTTTGGCTGCTACGGTAACAATCGATTGGAGATGGGGCGGCAAGGAATTCCACGCATCTAAATTTATGGTGAATTCCAGCATGGAGCCTGGCTCATGCCAGCCTGGATAGTAGTAGTATTTGGCAACTTGTTGAAACCCAAAAGCAAGATCATTGTATGGACCGACCCATTCAACCGCATCGATGGTGCCTGTTTGCATGGCGGTGTAAAGCTCGCCTCCTGGAATATTCACTGGAATGCCGCCAGCTCTTTTAAAAACTTCGCCCCCAAACCCTGGAAAGCGCATTTTAAGTCCCTTGATATCATTGAGTGAATTAATTTCTTTATTAAACCAACCAAACATTTGAGTGCCAGTGTTGCCACCAGGAAGTGGCTTCATGTTGAAAGGTTTATATAGCTCTTCCCACAGCTCTAAACCTCCGCCTCGATTAACCCAAGCATTTATCTCATCAGCAGTAAAACCAAAAGGCACTCCAGCAAAAAACTGTGCAGCTGGAACTTTGCCTTTCCAGTAATAAGCGCCACCATGTCCCATCTCTACTGCGCCCGAAGAAACTGCATCAAAGACTCCCATGGCAGGAACAAATTCCCCTGCTCCATAAACCGTTACCTTGAGTTGGCCTTGTGTCATTTCTTCAACCAACTTACTAAAACGTTCTGGAGCCATGCCCAGACCAGGATAATTCTTAGGCCAAGTGGTAACCAATGACCATGAATAGTTTTGAACTTTTGCCTCTCCCGCTGTGCTCTGCTCAGCTTGTCCACAACCCATCAGCAAACTTAAAGCCAATCCAGTTATTAAAAAATTTTTCATCCCAACATCTCCAATTTAGCAAAAGCTAACACCAGCCATTTGCTGCCAGCTTTTTCAAAATTAATTTGAACTCTTGCTGATTCACCTGACCCCTCATAGTTTAAAACGACACCGAGCCCAAAGGTAGGGTGAACTACTTTTTGTCCCAACCCAATACCCACCTCATCTTTAAAGTCCATGGTCGATTTTTTTGGTTTTCTCACATAAGAAGTGGTCACAGAGGCACGCGGTCTAATCTCTTCAATGAAAACCGCAGGAATTTCTTTTAAAAATCTTGAGGGCGGATTAAAGACATCGGATCCATGCAGCCTTCTAGATTCAGCATGGGTTAAATAAAGCTTCTTCATGGCCCTGGTAATGCCGACATAACAGAGTCGTCTTTCTTCTTCTAATTGAGAAGGAGACTCAATAGACCTTCCATGCGGGAAAAGAGTTTCCTCAAGGCCGGTAATAAAAACCAATGGAAATTCTAAGCCTTTAGCTGAATGCAAGGTCATTAATTGCACAGCGTCTTGAAACTCATCGGCTTGAGTATCTCCAGCATCCAAAGACACAGTATCTAGAAAAATTTCTGCAATTTCTTTGTGAGATTTTTCTTTTTCAAATGACTGCTCAAAGTTTTTTGCAGAGGTAACAAGCTCCTCTAAGTTTTCTATTCGTGTTTTGCCTTTTTCTCCAGCCTCTTTTTTATGGTACTGATACAAACCAGATTTTTGGATGATGAGTTCCATTAAATCAGACAAGGGCGTGGTATCAAGCAACTCAATGCAATGGGCAATTAGCTCTAAGTATGCCTTTAAACCTTGGCCGGCCTTGCCACCCATCTTGCCTTCATCGAGCAGTTTTGCAGCAGCTTTAATGTAAGACAGGTTGTAGGCTTTGGCGGCATCTCTTATTTTGGCTTGAGACTTAACTCCAATACCTCTGGTTGGGTTGGCTATAGATCTTTCAAATGCTGGATTATCATGCGGGTTAAAGACTACTTTTAAATAGCTCATGGCATTTTTAATCTCCATGCGCTCATAGAACCTAAGGCCGCCATAAATTCGATAGGGAATGCTAATTCGCAATAATGCTTCTTCCAGCGCTCTGGATTGAGCATTGGAGCGATAGACAATGCCCACATCTTGATAAAGCTCACCGCTGTCCATCCAGTTTTTAATGGTTCCAGCAATAAATCTTGCTTCATCCTGCTCGTTGTATGCTTGATAAAGAGTGATGGGTTCGCCTTCCAATGAGTCGGTCCATAGATTTTTTCCTAAGCGGTCTTGATTATTGTCAATCAATGCGTTGGCGGCACTTAAAATCACACTGGTTGAGCGATAATTTTGTTCCAGTCGAATAATTTTGGCTTTTTCAAAGCTTGCCTCAAAGGAGGCAATGTTCTCTACCTTGGCTCCTCGCCAACCATAAATCGACTGGTCATCATCTCCAACAGCGGTAATGGTCGAAGCCTTAGAGGCCACTTCTTTGAGCCAGTTGTATTGAATGGTGTTGGTGTCTTGAAACTCATCGACCAAAACAGCTTTGAATCTGTTATGAAAAAAATCTTTGACGGTTTTATTGCTCTTAACCAACTCATAGGCCTTAAGCAATAACTCAGCAAAGTCTACTAAGCTGTCATTGAGACACGCTTCTTCATAATGCTTGTAAATGCCCTTAACTGTTTGAGCATAAAAATCTCCATTATCATTTACCTTGTCAGCACGAATGCCCTCATCTTTCCAACTGTTGATTTGCCATTGCATTTGTTTGGGTGGCCAAGCGCCATCATCAAGACCTGCCTCTTTAACTAGACGCTTGATAATCCTTAATTGATCATCGCTATCTAAAATAGTAAATCCAGAAATAAGCCCTGCTTCTTTGTAAAATCGTTTAAGGGTTCTATGTGCTAAGCCGTGAAAGGTTCCACACCACATATCGCCTGCAGGAGATTGCAGCAACTCTTGAATTCTGGATTGCATCTCTTGAGCTGCTTTATTGGTAAAAGTTACCGCCATGATAGATGAGGGGTTAAGACCCATGGCCTCAACCTTCCATGCAATTCTATGAACTAGCACCCTGGTCTTGCCAGAACCTGCTCCAGCTAAAACTAAAAGACTCTTATCTTCTGAGGTGACCGCTTCTCGCTGAGGGTCATTTAAGTTTTCTAGTATGTGAGAAACATCCATTAGGGGTTCATTTTTTAATCTAAGAAGCCTATTCTAACCTTTATGCAAACTAAATTATTGAGAGAAATTAAAATAGCGCTGCCTAACTTAAGAAAATCTGAAGTAAAGGTTGCTGAATTTATATTAAACAAGCCTAGTGCCATTATTGAGTTAACTACTGCCCAAGCTTCTAGTGAAATAGGTGTTAGTGAGCCTACCTTAATCAGATTTTGCAAAGCAGTGAATTTTGATGGCTTTCAAAAATTCAAACTTACTCTTGCTCAGCAACTGGCTGCAGATGACTACTTTAATTCCTATGAAATCGATCCAGAAGATTCTATCCAAGAACTTACAGAAAAAGTTTTTGACAGCACCATCAGTGAAATTTTGAATGTTAGATCGCAACTTGATCAAGGATGTCTTGAGGAAGCTATTGAAACTCTAGCAAATGCTAAAAGAGTGGAGTTTTACGCATTTGGCGGATCCGTGCCAATAGCCATGGATGCTCAACATAAATTTTTTCGACTCAAGATTCCCTCTTCTTGTATTTCTGATCCTCACATTCAATTTATGTCAGCAAATTCACTCAATGACAGAGATGTTGTTGTAGCCATCTCTCAATCTGGTAATACTGCGGCTTTGGTTGAAAGTATAAAAACAGTTAAAAGCTTTGGAGTAATCGTGATCGGGCTTATGCCCTCAAATACTCCTCTTTCAAGAATATGTGATATTTCACTAGATATTGATGTGGGTGAAAATGCAAGGTTAACCAGGCCCCTGACATCAAGATTGGCTTATATGGCGATCATTGATGTGCTGGCGGTTGGCGTGGCTCAGCTTAAGCCAGAGGCACAAGATCATTTATTCAATATTGTTACCAGTCAGAATTCTTTAAAACTAAAGTAGCTAGTACCTTAGGTTTTCTCTAAACCAAAGATTGACCATCCACTTCTCGCCTTTGATGACAGGCATACCTCCGTGTAAAGATCTTGGATTAATTTTTGGGTGAGTATCAGCAACATTTGATAGAGTATTATGAAAAACTACTACATCTCCTTTTTTTGGTGGAATATTTATGCCCAGCTCTGGAAAGCCTGTTTCGCCGCCTTCCTTAACATCATTTAAATAAGCAATCACGGTGATCATGCGCTGACCGCCTGGCTCCCAATTTTTTTTTCCATCGACGGTCTCATAATCAAAAGAGTCGAAATGAGGCTTATATTCAGCGCCCTTTTTATAATACACAAGCTGGTATTGCTCAGCATTTCGGATTGGCATTTGAACCAAAATTGAAAATCTCTTGCTGACTTCATGAACAATCTCATTGGCATTATGTTCTATCCAGCAATTTTCACTTGTTCTGCTTTCATGTTGAATATGCTTGTCTGGGCTTATCACAGTTGAAGGTAAAAGCTTGCCCTGGGAAGCCTGGATAAAAGCATTGCACTCATCATCGCTTAAAAAATCATTTACTACATACAAGATAGGGTCAGCGGCATGCATGATTACATTATCAGCAATTTTTTTTGGAAATTCCTTAGTCATAATTACAAATAATTGTATGCTAACTGTTTAAAGAACGCATAAAAATGAGCATATTTATTTCAATCGCATCTTATCAAGATCCTTTGCTGGTCTCTACGATATTTAGTGCATATAACAATGCGCAAAATAAAGATGAGCTTGTATTTAGTGTGTGTGATCAATCAGATAGTGGAATCAAATTGGAGGAAATAGAGTTTAGTAGCCAGATTCATTATGAGCATATTGATCCTTTATTCTCAAAAGGTCCCTGTTGGGCAAGACACAGAGCACAAAGTTTTTTTCATGATGAGGACTTCTTCTTACAGATTGACTCTCACACTCAATTCGCCGAAAACTGGGATCTCACCTTCATCGAACAACTAAATAAAATTTCCTCTATTGAATCAGATGATGGCTATTTTAAGAAACCAATCATTACTTCCTATCCCAGAGGGTTTGAAGTCATGGATTTTGAAAAAGGTTTGTTTGGATTGCACATGGAAGATAAATTTACACAGTTAATCATGTATCGAGAAGATGGATTGTTTTCATCTGGCTCTTTTTCAAGGCAAATTGGAATGCCAACCAAATGCAATGAAATTACGCATGCAATATTAATGGCTGCTGGTTGCATCTTTACAAAAGGCTCTTTTGTTAGAGAAATTCCATATGATCCAAATTATTATTTTTATGGAGAGGAGCTTTCGATGGCATTGCGCTCATTTACACGCGGCTACTCATTTTTTCATATTCCTGATGCGCCTTTATTCCATCTTTACACAGATACCAGCAATATATCCAGAAAGCTCCATTGGGACCCAGAAGATGATCAAAAGAGGGCAATTAAATGGACCGAATTAGATAAAAAAAGCTTAAATAGGTTAGATAATTTATTTGCAGGTAACGTAGAAGAACCCATGAACCTTGGCAATGAAAGATCTTTGGAGGATTATGCTTTAATCAGCGGCATAGATTTAAAAAATAATGTAGTGTTAGATCTAGAAAAAGCCACTAAATCTAATTTTCTTGAATCCCTTGATTGGAAAATTAGCCCGTTTAAACAATAGGAGAATTTTATGAGTGATGAAGCAAGAGAGTTTTTAAATAGTTATGGTGATTTTGTTACTAAGGTAACGAGTGAGCCAAGCTTGGATCAAAGCAGTTTGGATACTCGTATGAAGGAAATTGATGCGTCGTCTTCAATAGAGTCTGCAAGACTTTTTACAGCTGCGCTCGGATTGGGAAGTGAGACAGGTGAGTTTGTAGAAATAGTGAAGAAAATGTTCCTTCAGGGAAAGCCAGCATCGGAAGATAATATTTTTCATATGAAAAGAGAGCTGGGAGATATTATGTGGTATTGGGCTACAGCCTGTATGGCATTGAAACTGGATCCCTATGAAGTCATTAAAGAAAATCAAGATAAGCTAGAAGCAAGATATGGCGAAAAGTTTGAAGTTGATCGAAGTGAGCACAGAAAAGATGGAGACTTATAATGGCATTGCCACTGCAAAACTAAATTCTTTTATAGCTAGTAAGCGGACTTTTGGTTCAAATCGGCAACCGCCTCTTTAAATTCTTCGGTTAATTGATCCACTAACTTTTGAACAGATGGTGAGTCTTTAATTGAGCCAATGCCTTGACCAGAACCCCATATATCTTTCCAAGCTTTTGCATCGGTGTTGCCACCGGATCCAAAATTCATCGATGATTTATCTGCCTCTGGGAGATTGTTGGGATCTAAACCGGCATTTTCAACTGAACCCTTTAAGTAGTTACCATGAACGCCAGTGAATAAAGAGGAATAAACGATGTCATCAGCAACACTATCAATAAGCATATCTTTATATCCCTGTTCTGCATTAGCTTCTTCCGTGGCAATAAACCTAGTGCCTAAATAAGCAAGATCGGCGCCAAGTGCTAAGCTCGATGCAACCGCGCTGCCTGAACTTATAGAGCCAGAAAGAATAATGGTCCCATCAAAAAATTCTCTGACCTCTCTTACCAAAGCAAAGGGTGAGAGCGTTCCAGCATGGCCACCTGCTCCAGCACAAACTAAAATCAAACCATCAACGCCTTGTTCAGCAGCTTTCTTTGCATGTCGAACGCTGATGACATCATGATAAACAAGGCCGCCGTATGAATGTGCGGCTGTCACAATTTCTTCGGGCGGTCTGAGCGAGGTGATGATGATTGGCACTTCATGTTTTACACATAACTCCATATCACCCATCAACCTATCATTAGAAGCATGACAAATTTGATTAACCGCATAGGGCGCAATTGGTAAGTTTGGATTTTCTGTCTTTGCTTGAGCTAATTCTTCTTTAATTCTTATCAACCACTCTTCAAGCACATGCTGGGGTCGAGCATTTAATGCAGGAAATGAACCCACAATTCCAGCCTTGCATTGAGCAATAACTAATTCTGGTCCAGAGACAAGAAAAAGTGGCGAGCCAATTACAGGGATTGCTAAATTATCTTGTAAAATTTTTGGAAGGGGCATGGTGATCTTTATGTTAAAAAAAGCTAGTTTAACTTAAGCCTTATTCTTATTAAATAGCATTAAGGCTAAAAGATCTCATCCGCAACCCAGCTGATCGACCAATTATGTCCCAGTCGATTGCCTTTATATGTATCCGGAAGCACCGTCACTAAACTGCCTTTGATGTTTATCTGCTGCGGGTCTTCTGATAAATCTTTAAATGCGCTATCAAGCTGATGCTGGGTTCTCCATTCAAAAAGCGATGAATTGTTAGGGAGTATTTTAATGGGCACATAGCCACATATGTTTCTAAGCATTGATGTGCCCAATAGAGGAGAAGCAACAACATGCACCTCCAGTGGAATGGCAGCATTCCAATGCTTTAAAACATGGGTAACGAGTATTCCACCATAACTATGGCCAATTAATGTTACTTTTGTAAAAGAATTATTTTGGCTTAAAAGAGTCTTGATTTCATTTGCTAATGCTTCTGCAGAGCTTTGAAAACACCCATTATCAGGCCAGCGATAAAAGTACATATGCTTCTGCTTTGTATCAATTGTTTTGATGGGATAGATCCATTCATAACCCTCACTGCTTCCACCGTGGACGGCAATAAAAATTTCTTGAGCGTCTTCTTCGCCTGGCTCCAGAGCGTTCAAACCATAAGGCAAATCAATTAACCTCTTCCCTAATTTTTTAACAGAAATATCATCACTCAAGTCATTTAGTTGAATAGGAGACTGGGGAACATTACCGCAACCAACTATAAAAAGAGCAACTAGGAAAAAATAAAAAATATGCTTCATATATTACTTTATAAAGTAGGCAACGCTGTGATCATCAAAATCCTTATTACCAACTTGATCAAAACCCATCTTCTCATGAAAGTTTAACGATGGTTGATTAACTGGCTGAGTATTTACCTCTAGTGCTATAGGCAAACTATCATTGCTGGCTTGAGAAAATATGTTTTCATATATAGCTTGTCCCAAACCTGCTCTTCTATAATGCTCATCAATTGCAACTCTATCCACATAGAGAAACTTCTTCAGCCTTTTAGTAAAGAATTTATAATTTTCAGACCAGTAAGCAGAGCCTTCTCTCATGCAAATTATAAATCCAACAATCCCATCCTCTTTCAAAACTAATAAATTATATGAACTAAACTCAATTAATTGTTTTAAGTGCTGCATGGATTCAAGCGAACCAACCTCAGGAGTATTTGCCTGATTTAGATTATAAATTGACTGAAGTTCGACTTCATTAATGGTGCTATTAGAAAATGTGTGCAGTCTATATTGGGGATTCATTTTTCTAAAATACTAGCTGCCCATGAGCTGTAAGTAATACAAAATAAGATTGATTATGTCTAGGTACATGCCAAAGGCAAGATCAATAGCTGTATTCCAATCATTTAAGCCTTCCTCAGAAATCACCTTAACCCTGCTAATTGATGCTAGCAAGGACATGGAGAAGGTAACAATTCCCAGCACTGCTTTTATTTTGATTGCAAACCTTGAGATACCTCTAACCAAAGCAACAAGCTCCCAAATAATTAAGGTTAAAATTGAAAGGAAGATTGTTGATACAAAGATTAAATTTGCAAAGTTTATTCCGCTAACAGAGACCACGACAAACATTGCGGCTGTTGTTAAAGTCGCAGCTTTTAGACCGACCATGCCATCGTTTTCATCCATGTCCATGATGATGAAACCTATAACAGTTCCATAACCTATGGCGCTAATAGTCATAAAGATAAATTGGACAAATGAACTTGAAAAAATGATGAAGGCTGTAGCAGTCCACATTGAGATGATGGCGAACAAAATGAGCCAAAAGAAAAATAAGGTGGTGGCTTTACTTTGCACGATACAAATATCGGTCTGCCTGTTTTGATTAACGGCCTCTGCAAAAGCAATGCCTAGAAATGTCTTGTTGGCATAAAAAGCTTTCTTGCATTGTTGAATAACCAAAAACATACAGCCATACAAAACCACTAGCTCAACACCAAGAATTAAATACACTTTTAAAGCTAGGCTGGATGTACCCATAATTAGCGCTAGCTGCTTGAGCCCTCTCTAATAATTTCAATGTATGTTTTAACGCCTGCAACAAAACTATCAACATCTATGCTTTCGTTGGTTCCATGAAACCCTGTCATATCTTCTGGAACTATAGAAAATGGGTTAAAGCGAAAAGAATTATCAGCAATTTTAGAGTAATGTCTGGTATCTGATGCTGCGATCATGAGTCCAGGAACAGAAACAACATCGCCGTAAATTTTATCTAAGGAGGCTGAAACAATCTTAAATCCGGGAGATGCCCAAGATGAAATAGCTGATGCCTCCATACCCCCCAAAGAACGCACTTCTACCTCGTCCGAGCCAACAACTCTTCTTACGTGCTCTGTAACACTATCAATAGAATCTCTGGGATGAAGTCTAAAATTGATTAATGCTGAGGCCTCTATCGGCAGCACATTACTTTTGATGCTTCCATTCAACATTGTAGGTGCAGTTGTTGTTCTAATCATCGCATTGATAACTGGTGTTGATGACATTTGTGTATCAATCATGCCTCCAAATAGCCATCTATTTGCAAATAAAAAGCGGTAACCAAATGGCATATGTTTGCTTACTTCATCAAACATAGCTGCGCTGAGTCCCTCCAAGCTTCCAGGCAAAGGTTCCCCTTCAAGCTTTACTAAAGCTTCAGCCAATATGGTCACTGCAGTCCTTTTTGGAGGTGTTGATGAGTGGCCTCCTTTTGCTTTTGCCACAATCATTAGATTCATAATTCCTTTTTCAGCAACATTGATTGGAGCAACCAATTTGTCTACACCTGGAAAAAATCCTCTATTTACGAATGATCCCTCGCCAAGTGACCAGTGAAGTTGTAC
>Ga0213869_10002607_pt1 | contig 12367 bp, 14 predicted proteins | sample PICome_10_FD_160083 | JGI IMG/M metagenome (GOLD analysis project Ga0213869, IMG submission 160083) | Coastal seawater microbial communities near Pivers Island, North Carolina, United States - PICO132 | ecosystem: Environmental > Aquatic > Marine > Coastal | place: USA: North Carolina...
AGTTGAAGCCCCTGCCTTGATAATTTTTTCATCAACAGATCCATTTCCTTCAATTTCAATTGTTAAAGGATATTGTTTTTTTTCAAATACTGCAGTAATTTCCTTTGGGCCATCAATAGTAATTTGAATTGGGTTTTGGGAATTTGTCAGATCACCTTTCCATTCAACAAAAACCCATTCGCTTTCCGGATTAGCAGTCAATTCAACTATAGTTCCGCTATTATAATCTGTTGAAACCCCAGCCTTAATAATTTTTTCTTCAATATTTCCTTCCCCCTCAACAGAAACATTTAGAGCGTATCTTTTTTTTATAAAAATAGCCGTAACCGATTTGTCGGAATCCATTACAATATTAGTTGAGGTATTCGTTCCAGAAACACCAGACCATGCAAAAAAATTATATTCTTTTGAAGGAGTAGCATTTAACATAACGGTTTCTCCCTCTTCAAATTGAGAGGTTTCTGGAGATAATGTTCCCCCATCTACTGGATTAGTTGAGGTTGTAAGAGTGTAAAGGATAGGGTCCTCTGTGCAAGAGCTAAAAATAAACAATGCGAATAAACAAAGTAGTTTTTTCATTATTAAATAAACTATTGCTTAATGATTACACCATTAGCAACAAAAGAGATTTTAAATTCAGGGGCTATTATTTTGTTGATTTCTGTTTTAGATTTTCCGGCATCTTCAGCAAAATGTCTTAATTTTTCTACACTAATAGTATCTTGTTTAGCAAAACCTTCGATTATTGCAGTCTTATTTTCAAGACCTTGTTTGGGAACAAAAAAGCCATAATCTTTAAACATTACTTGTATGGTGTCTGATTCAACTTTTACTTGCATCCAACAACCTTTTTTTGGACAAGAGGAAAGAACTGTACCCTGAACCTTTATCAATGAATTTTCATCAATTTGGCTCAGATCAGCAAGACCTTTTGAAGAAATTTTTTCACCATAATAGTTAAGGCTATTTTCTTCAGAAACTTCTTGAGAGATGCATAATAAAGGAGCTAATATTAATACTAGAAGTAAACTTTTTTTCATTTTTCAAAGATAACCAAAAAGGTCTTTTGTGGACTTATAGTGTAATAAAATATAAAACAGTCGGAATAAATATAATTGATGAAAGGATATCTAGCCAATTGGAAACGTTTTTTTGAGAATGCCAATAGGCCAAAATTATTAAAGGAATTTGAAATGGCATTCTAATTAGGGCCTGGGTTTTTGTTATACCCAACAGCTCTCTTGGAACCTCAGAAATATACAAGTAAATGTTTGCAGGGAAAACAATCAACAGTAAAATGACAATAAGAATAGCCCCAATCTTTCTTGTAGATTTTGATAAAAGCATGAGCCCTCCAAATATTTCAATTAGTCCTGTAAAATAAATAGCAAATTCTTTAAAAGGTATAAATGGCGGCATGATATTTAAAAAGTATTCTAGGCTTGTAAAATGTTTTATACCAATTATAATATACATTACACTAAGTATATATATTGTGATATTTTTATAAATTGGCAAAAACTTAGCCAGAGTGGATACCATTTATTTGCAATATAGGCTTTTTAACCTAAAATTTAATTTATTTGACCTTTACTAAGAATAGTTTAATTATAAAAGAATTTATTGTTTTTCAGTTTAAGAAAAGGTTTTTGTATATTAAATAAAAACAATTATAATGTTATGAAAAAATTACTTTTATTAATGACATTAGGGCTATTTCTCTCGTGCTCTAATGTTCAACACTCAGATTATGAGAGGAACCTTGAAATTACTAAAGAGTGGTTTGACACTTTTGGTAACGAAGACCTTGAGGCTACAATGTCTTATTTTGCTGATGAAATTGAATATCAAAGCGCTTTTTATAGTGGTCCGCTGATGAATAAAGCTGAGACCAGAGAATACTACAAAGGCTGGCATGATGCAATGGAAGGTATAACATATGAAGCTCAAAACTATCTTCCGGGAGTTGATCCTGATACGGGCTTGTTAAATGGTAGTGTTAGAACTTATGGACATTGGTCTGGAACTAAGTCTGATTCTGGCAAAACCTTCAAGGGTTTATGGTACCATTATTTAACATTTGATGAAAATGGAAAAATTATTAATGGTGGTGATTTTGGTGATGCTACTGGCTTAATTATGTCAGTAATGCCTGATCAAGAATAAATTTAAAATAAACCCCTCTTCTGGAGGGGTTTTTAAAGTTTTTTAATCTGTTAATTTTCTCATTATCCATTCCAACGGTCCAGATTCTTTATGTTTTTTCCAAACAACCGCAAATAAAATGCAAATCAAACTGAATCCGAGGGCATAAATCATAGAAAACTCAATAGAATATTCTCCCATCTTAGAAGGGTTTATTGCTTCTATAATTCCCATTCCGATAATGACGTGTGCTACATAAAAAGTCAGAGCTAATTCCCCTGTTTTGTTTAATGCGTGAATGATTATATTATTTTCAAAATGTTTAGCAATTATTATACAAGCTGTAATTATAGCGAATGCTATTGAAATACCGTTGAACATATAAATTGGTAATGGTGGCATCGGGTTAGTTCCAAGAATTTCAGTTAATTGTTTTGCAGATTCTTGATTTCCTTCTGACAATATTGAAATGGAGAAATAGGACAAAATTTGAATGGAAATAAAACTGATCATACTAATCCAAAATGTCTTTTTTATGAACTTATCATTATTCAAATCTTGTTTTCCAAACCAATAACCAAATAACATAAATGAAGTCCAAGGAATTACTGGATGAAAGCCATTAAAAAAAAGATTTCTTATAAATCCATTGATTGTCCAAAAACCTTGATATTCTAAAGTTTCAAAATTCCAACCTATTTCATAATTCCAAAAAGGCAATAGCATTGGAAAAACAATAATTAAAGAAATAGCTGAAATTATAATAGTTCTTTCCTTACTTGTTAATAGCAAGATGATAATTAGCATATAAATACCATAAAAATGTAGAATATCTGCTGGCCATATTGTGATATATGAAATTCCAATAATGAATAAAAACAAAGCTCTTTTTAGAATCTTATTTCGGACAATTTTTAATTTAGATTTGTCATTGTTTTTAATTGCTGAATTTGTCATTAGGGCAAGTCCAACACCTGCTAAAACTACAAATGTTGCTGCTGCTTTTCCGTCAAATATACCTGCAAAGGACTTTACCCAACTTAGCCCATTTTCGCCGATGACAATCTTGAAATTTACCACTATCATTCCCATAACTGCTAAAGCTCTTGCTACATCAATTCCTATTATTCTTTTTTTCACGGATGGTTGTATTAAATTATGCAGAATGTTTTGTACTATTTGTCATTGTCTTAACAATATAGACAATAAAAACAAAAAACCCCTCAAGAAGAGGGGTTTTAAGGGTGGTCCCACCTGTACTCTAACCTTTTTAGTATACTGCTGATAATCAGTGTTTTATAAATTTTGTTTACCCTCTAAGAGGGATAAGTTAACCCTCCAAGAGGGATAGGTTATATTGTTCAAAAAGAAACATTAATCATAATCGGTATCTCAAATATTAATTTGACGTCTAAATGACGTATTTTATTAATACTTTTTTGATTTATTTTGTCATTTATGGAATTAAGTAAAAGAATAAAAGAACTTAGAATTAACAAGGGGTTAACTCAAACTGATCTTTCTGAGAAATCAGGTATTTCATTGAGAACAATTCAAAGAATTGAAAATAATGAAGTTTCTCCATCAATTTATTCTTTGAAAAAAATTAGTAAAGTTCTTGACGAAGATTTGAATTCTTTTAACAACTCTGTTTCAAATAACAAACCGGTACTAAGAAGAACTTATGGACTTGTTATATTTGGAGTCATCTCAATTATAATTGGTTTTTATCTTTTTATAACTGATAAAAAATTAACCCCACCTCCACCTCCCGTTGATTATTGGTCCCAAGTTTATAAAGAATTAAAGACTTCTGATGGAGGGTATATTAAGTATTATGACACAAATTGTTATGGTTCTGATGGTACAGATTGTGATATTATTATTTTAAAGTATCTGGATGATAATATACAATGGAAAACAACTGTTGGAGGAAATTCTTGGGATTATGTTGAAGACATATTAGAGTTAGAAGACGGTTACTTTGTACTTGGACAAACCGGTTCTTATGGTGTTGGAAATAATGATGTTTACCTAACTAAATTAGATTTACTGGGTAATGAATTATGGTTTAAAACATATGGAAATTCTTTAAATGATTACGGTAGGGTAATTACTTCATCTAATGATAACAATAATGAATATGTAATAAAAGGTGAAAAACAAAATTGTCCAATACCAAATGATTGGGGAAACTGTTTTATGGAAGAACTAATTATTAAAATTAATGGAGAGGGAGATAGTATTTATAATAATCTTTAATTACCATTTTAAACTCCAAACTTATCCCTCCATTTATCCCTCTTTTTGTGAATTATGTCAAAAAAACAAAAAACCCTTCAAGAAGAGGGGTTTTAAGGGTGGTCCCACCTGGACTCGAACCAATACCTTAATACATTGATTATTAGGTGTTTATAAAATCGTTTATCACTCCAGGAGTGACAAGTTATCACTCCGAGAGTGAAATGGTATTTTTTTAAGTTTTATTTGAAGATTCTATCTTTCCCAACCATATCCTTAATGTTCTCAATGTGTTGTTTCTGATATTCAACATTCTCACCCAATGAAACTAACTCTTTAAGTTTATCTACAACCTCTCTTTTATTGGTATATTCTGTTGGTTCATTTTCATTCTTAATCAAATCAAGAACTTCAAACACTCTGTGTCCTTTAACTAAATAAGTTCCTTTTGGAACATAGTTTATTTCCTTTAATTCACAATCACCAAAGAATACAATTACTGAGAAAAAAGGTATGTTCTCAAATTGTTTGAGGGTTTTTCTTAATTCTGAAATATGGTTGTTATTTTGTTTTATTGGATTGTAGAATTTATATTTTTTCTTACCATAGGAAAGAACCTTTGTCCAATTTGTATTATTTCCACTCCCATAAATCCATCCACTAAAATCCTTAACCTCAAAAACTATAATTCCTTCAGAGGTTACTAAAACCAAATCTATTTGTGAAAAATCACCATTATCTTTTTTAATGATCAAATCGTGATAAATGGTAACTGATGGAAAATCTTTTTTTAACAATCGTAAAATCAAACTTCTTTCTGAACTCGTTCCACGATCTAACGATGTAACTGAACTTATTAGTTCTCTTTCTCTTTTTCTACGATTTGATTCAGAAATACTTGAGATTACTAAAAAAACAATTACTATTGAGATTATTACTATTACTATTTCCACCATTGTAAAATACTAAAAACTATTAATAAAAGATTTATGTTCTTTTTGGATGAAGATTTTATTAATTAATAAACCCCTCAACTTGTCACTCTATTTATCACTCTTTTGGTTTTTATGTCTCTAAAAACAAAAAACCCCTCAAGAAGAGGGGTTTTAAGGGTGGTCCCACCTGGGCTCGAACCAGGGACCAACTGATTATGAGTCAGCTACTCTAACCAACTGAGCTATAGGACCTAGAAGTTTCTAAAAACTTGACGGCGAATTTAACAATTAAAATGTCTTTGTAAAAACTTATTCATTTTAATTATTTTAAAAAATTATTCCTCAGCCTGAACAGCAGCTCTTGTGTAAACCCAAAAACCACCTATTTTTCCGTCTTCAATGTAAAAATCAGCTACATCGTAAGATTTTACTTCCTCTCCCTCAACATTTTGAGTTAACACATGACCATTAATGACCCATTCTCCAACTTGGCCATCAACTTTCATAGAGTAAGAGAAGTATGTATTCCATTTTGGATCTGCAGCTTCAAACCATGGGCTAAGAAATTCTTTGTGAGTTTCTCTTCCTTTTAGGTATTCACCTCTTGGTCCATAAACAAAAAACTGACCAAATTGTTTAGTAGAGTCAGCTTCAATATTGAAGATGGCTTCTAAATCTTTATTATTGTGAGCCTCTAGATACTTGTCTATAATATCTAAGTTAGCTGGATCACCATCAAAGGCGTCTGATTTACCATCAGCTGTTGAAAGATAACCTGCTGGCACATCAGCTTGAGGTTCTTGTACCGTTGTGTTGCATGATGTTACTAGACATAATGCAAAAAAGAATAATAATTTTTTCATATTTAATAATTTAATTTTTACAAATCTAAGAAATAGATTTATAGATAACTTCAACTAAACGTAACTTATTTACCAACATTTTTGGACCGATTAACCCCTAATTGTTATTATTTAATAACTAAATTGTAAAAAAAAAAAATGAAAAGAAGAAATTTTATTTTTAACAGCGCATTATTCTCTGCTTCTCTTGGTATATCACATTCTTTAAAATCACAAGAACTGTTTCGCACTTCTAACTCAATCTCGGAAAATTTTGCGATTCAATTATATTCTGTGAGAGACAGTATGAAAAAAGATCCAAAAGCTACATTAAAAAAATTAGCATCTTATGGATATAAACATATTGAAGGTTACGAGAGTGATCAAGGACTATTTTGGGGAATGAGTAATACAGATTTTAAAAAATATTTAGATGATTTAGGGTTAAAAATGATAGCTAGTCATTGCAGAGAAACGCAAAAGCTAGAAAGTTTCAATAAAAAATGCGCACAATCTTCTGAAATTGGGTTGGACTATTTGATTTGCCCAGGATTAGGTAGAGGAGATTTAAGCCTCGAGACTTTTAAAAATCACGCCAATACATTTAATAAATGTGGTGAAATTGCTAAAAAAAACGGCCTTAGATTTGCTTATCACAATCATGAATATTCTTTTAAAAATAGAGATGGAATCTATCTACAAGATGTGCTTATGAACAATACCGATTCAGATCTTGTAGATTTTGAAATGGATATTTATTGGGTAGTAGCTGCAGGTGAAGACCCGATAAAATGGTTTGATAAGCATCCTGGTAGATTTACTTATTGTCATGTAAAGGATTTAATGCAGCGTGAAACAAAAAACAGAAGAGGTGATTTATTTGAGTCCTGCACGCTTGGTAAAGGCTCTATTGATTTCCAAAAGATACTTTCTTATGGAGCTAAAAAAGGTTTACATACTTTTATTGTGGAACAAGAAGCCTATACAGGATCAACTCCGATGGAAGCAGCTGAGGATAACGCACAGTATATGACGAATTTAAAAGTCTAACATTTTAATTTTTTTCCAAAAAATTAATTGTGAAGTAGACTACTTTTTTTAAATCCTCTGGTAATTTTTTTGATTGCCAGGGGTGTTTTGATTTAAAAACATGATCAGAATTTTCAATTATTTGTATTTCACCTGATTTGCTCCAAGAAAACAAATTCTCTCCCTCTTCAGGCAATACAGAAGCGTCTTTAGAACCATGAATAATTAAAAAGGGAATTTTTAATTTTTCAACAGCTGATTTAATATTAAACCTTTCTTCATTTTTTTTAAAATCCTGGTAAAACTGAAAATAATGAGGCATTGACTGTTTAGTCCTAGCATTTTTAACATACATTATTCCATTTTTCTTCCAATTATCAAACTCTTTTGATCCTTCATTAAATCTCACTTTAAAATCACTAACCCCAGCCCAGCTAATAATTTTAGAAATCGTAAGATCCTCAGAAGCTTTTATTAAAACAGAACCAGCACCTCTACTATGCCCAATGAGGGAGATGTTTTTTAAATCCATATCGCTTTCAAACTCTTCACTTTTTTTTATATGATTAAGCACTCTGTCTATATCGCTTAGTTCGTGTGAAAAGTTGTTGTTTCCAAAAGCTTCTAAGTCTGGAAAATCAATAGGATTTTCCATGGTTCCACCATTGTGAGAATAATTAAATTTTACAAAAAAGTAATTATTTTTAGAAAACTCTTTTGCCACTAATTCCCAAGCCCCCCAATCCTTAAAACCTTTGTAGCCATGGCAAAAAATAACTAATGGTTTTTTAATGGAATTTTTTTTATAAAAAACATCATAAATAATAGGCTTGCCAACCTTACTTTTTAAAATTTGATTATAAATTTCAGCCATGTAGTTTTATTTTTTGATAAAATAAATTTAATACCTTTCCGTCATATTTAAATAACCATCAAATGAAAAAATATATTTTTTTAATTTTTCTTTTAACTTCATTTAATCTAGTATCTCAAAACAAAATTATAAATGAAATCGTTGAAGAGGTCACAAATAATTCTCAGTTAGAGACACTAGCTCACGAGCTTTTTGATGTTATCGGCCCTAGATTAGTAGGAACACCTCAGATGAAAAATGCCCATGATTGGGCTGTTAAAAATTATGAAAAATGGGGAATTTCCGCTAGACTTCACCAGTGGGGGATATGGAGAGGTTGGGAAAGAGGAATTACACATATTGACATGTTAGAACCGAGAGTTAGAACTCTTGCAGGCAGACAATTAGCTTGGAGCCCATCAACTTCAAAAAGAGGAATTACAGCTGAGGTGATAAAACCCCCGAAGATAAATGATAAATCTGAGTTTGAAGAATGGTTAAAAACTATAAAAGGTAAATTTATTTTAGTAAGTCAAAATCAAATTACAGGAAGACCCGATTATCAATGGAAGGAATTTGCGACCCAAGAATCATTTGATAAAATGAAGGAAGAAAGAAATAAAATGTCAAGAGAATGGTATTCAAATATTTCAAAAACTGGCTATGGATACAGAGATATTAGTAAGGCGTTTGAAGATGCTGGTGCGGTTGGTTTAATTTCAAGTTATTGGTCAAAAGAATCTGGTGCGAATAAAATTTTTAGTGCCAGAACAGATAAAATTCCAAATGTAGATTTAAATTTAGAGGATTATACAATGTTGTACAGAATGGCCGAGAGGGGTTTGACACCCAAGATTAAGATTATTTCAACTTCTAAAGAGCTTGGAGAAATGCCTACATTTAATACTATTGCAGAAATAAAAGGAGTTGAAAAACCTGATGAGTATGTGATGTTATCTGCGCATTTCGATTCTTGGGATGGTGGACAAGGCACAACTGATAATGGCACTGGAACACTTGTTATGATGGAAACGATGAGAATTTTAAAAAAGTTTTACCCAAACCCTAAAAGAACCATTATGGTTGGTCATTGGGGAAGCGAGGAACAAGGTTTGAATGGTTCCAGAGCATTTGTTGAAGATTTTCCAAATATTATTGAGAATATTCAATCCCTTTTTAATCAAGATAACGGAACAGGTAGAGTAATTAATATAAGTGGAGAAGGGTTTTTAAACTCCTATGATTATATATCAGATTGGCTTTCTGCAGTTCCTAGAGATGTTTCCAAACATATTAAAACAAACTTTCCAGGGATGCCTTCAACTGGAAGTACTGACCACGCATCATTTGTGGCAGCTGGTGTACCGGCATTCAACTTGAGCGCTTTGGACTGGGCTTATTCTAACTTCACATGGCACACAAATCTTGATACATATGATAAAATTGTTTTTGATGATTTGAAAAATAATGTTATTCTGACAGCTATACTTGCTTACAAAGCTAGTGAGGATGAAGATAAAGCCTCAAGAGAAAAAAGAGTGATACCCAAAAGTACTATTAACCCCTATTCAGGGAGAATGATGCGATCTCGAGGATGGCCATCGCTAAGGAAGCCTAACAGAGATGGGACTTCAACTAAGTAATTTTAATTATAATAGGTAATGATAAATGAGTCTTAAAACGACATAAACCAATATTGTTATTAAAATTATTTTTCTGTTTTTGAGATACCATTCCATCTATAAATTTTTTAAGTTGTTAATTATTTTTTGATGATGTTTAAAATGAAAATTAAAAAAATATAACGTTAATTTCATATTTAATCGTCCCATTAATGGGTGTCTGAATATTGCCTTATTATTCAATTTTTTTTCTTCTAGAGTATTTATCAGATTTTGAAAAGATTTTCTGGAATCAGACCATTGACTATTAAGAATTTTTAAATCTATTTTTTCTGGGAAAGTTGATGTTGATACAGGTGCCTTTACTCTTACTCCTAATTTTAAAAAAAAACGTAATAAAGAAGTTCTCAAGTAAACGGTGAAAGACATTTTTTTTAATAAATCAGGATATTTAGTTTTAGTTCTAATGTATTGTTCGGTTGATGTTTCAGCTAACCATGTATGGTAAAGATGTTGTGTTATTGACCAGCTGTTATTATTCTGGTTGTTTAAAAGATCATTAGGCAACTTTTCTAATTGATCAAAAAATTCAGCCCTTTGCTTTTCTAAACGATCTAATTCTAAATTTCTCATAGGCTTTGCGCTAATTTAAACATTACATCGGGGTATATTCTGTGATCCCCATCATAAAGCGTTAACTCATATTTTAAGTTATATTCCTTTACTAAGTCTAGAAACCTGGCCTTAACCTCACTACTTATTAATTGATCTTTTTTACCCATAACCAAATGTGTATTGATATTTTCCCAAACCGATCTATTTTTTTCTATTAATGTGTCTTGAGGCAAGTCACTTGCCCACAATACTAAACTATCAATTTTCATGTGTGAAGCAAATATCCATCGACAAGCAGTTGCTCCGCCTTGTGAGAACCCTAGAATATTTAATTTAAAATTAGTATGTCCAATTTCTTCAAATATTTTTTTTGAAAGTAAGTTTAAGTAGTTAATGTTTTCCTCAATATCAGTCTTTCTTTCTTCTTTTGTCATCCAACTGGCTCCGACTCTACTATAATAATCATTGATATAAAATCTGTTGAGTGCTTCAGGAGCAATGATTAATGTCTTGCCGTCATCTAAATTTTTAAATTTTTGAACAAAAAATTCACTCAGCATAGCATAGCCATGTAAAACAAACCAAACTTTTGAGATGTTACTTTGGGGATTTCCAAGCATGTAATATCTCGCTTTTTTAGAAACATTAATAGTTTTTTTTAACATTTTAAAATAAAATTATATTTAAAATTACTACATTAATTACTTTTATAAATTAAAATTAATATTCATCTAAATGATTACATTATCTGAAGTAGAGAAAATACAATCTAAATGGGGAAGTGGAATAGTTAAAATTGGCTCTTTAAAAAGTGACAGAAAAGCTTGTGAAAAAGCTACTATTGAAATGCTAAACGAATTATACGCTTTTGAATTAGGGGATGTTTTATTTAAGCCCACGAAGACTGAAAAAAAACAATTTAGATTAAAGATTGAGGGGGCTAAATCTTATTTCATTGGAGGAAATCCAAAGTTTGGAGAAGACAAAGGCTTTGCGATTCAACCCTGGCAGTCAGTAAAGTTTGAAAACGCATCTGTTGTATTAAATAAATCTCATGCTTTGGCAATGGGAAATTATTTTTTTACTGATTCAAGTGGAACTGCGGTAAAAGTAGAATACACTTTTGGTTATATTAGAGGAAATAATGGAAACCTCAAAATCAATTTACATCACTCCTCATTACCATATAAGAATGATTAATACTTTAATTAAAATTTTTTTTCTTTTTTCTTTTTATATCTGTTTTTCTCAACAGGATGTTTTGCCCTCTGGAGGTGAGGCTAAGTCTAAAGATGGTTCTTTTAGTTATAGTGTAGGTCAAATTTTAACTACTCAAGTAAATCCTCCCTCTGATGCATGGCCTGATGAAGCCATTACAATTAACCATGGTGTTCAGCAATTTTTTATTCCTAGCTGTCAATTTAATGCGGATATTAAAATCACAGCCTTTCCAAATCCCTCCAAAGGATTAGTCAATATCGAACTTTCAAAGTGGGATGATGTAGAAATTTTTCTTTCTGTTTATGATGCTTTGGGGCGGAGTATAATCAAGAAAGCGCTTTCTGAAAAAAGAACACAATTAAATTTAAGCCAACTTAGTTCTGGAATTTATCTTTTCTCAATCGATAATATTTGCGGAACTTCAACCACTTTCAAGCTGATTTTAAACAATTAAATTTGTCAAATATTATTTATCAGCGTATTTTACCAATGTTAAGCACATAAAATAAAAATGAGAAGTTTTTTTCTATCAATCTTTTGTCTTTTTTCTTTGGGAATTGTTTTTTCTCAAGCCCCAGAAAAATTTACCTACCAGTCTATAATCAGAGGCGAATCGGGATTAATTTTAAAATCTACAGAACTTGGAATTAAGCTAAGTGTTTTAAAAAAATCAAGAACAGGCACTGTTGTTTATAGTGAAGTTCACAGTACTTCTTCAAATAAAAATGGCTTGGTGACTCTTCTTATTGGAGACGGGACTAGTTCTGATATTTTTTCTGACATTGATTGGTCAACTGGAGAATATTTTTTGAAAGTTGAGGTTGATCCCATGGGAGGAATTGATTATTTAATAGAGCAAACCTC
>Ga0213869_10002608_pt1 | contig 12361 bp, 10 predicted proteins | sample PICome_10_FD_160083 | JGI IMG/M metagenome (GOLD analysis project Ga0213869, IMG submission 160083) | Coastal seawater microbial communities near Pivers Island, North Carolina, United States - PICO132 | ecosystem: Environmental > Aquatic > Marine > Coastal | place: USA: North Carolina...
TTGTAAGAAGTGCAACTATATCTACAACCAGTGTAACAGGCGTTGGAATAGATAGGGTTAGAGCCTCATCAACCGCAGTTGCAACTGTTTCCTCTACTGCGTCTGCTGGTAAGCGTGTAAGAATTGCCAGCTCCATTGTGGCAACAACGTCTGGTGTAGTGACATCTGGCGAAAGAGACAGGCAAACATCTGCCACAATTTCATCTACACTATCTGCAACGGCCTCTGGAGTGTTTGTTGTTAGTGAAAGCGTTGATGTATCTACTACATCTTCAGCGACTTGTGCATCAGAAAAAATATTTCAAGGCGGTGCAAGTGTTTCAACTTCATCAACTGCTACAGGTTCAGTAGATAGAGTTAGATTATTTAATTCACAGATTGCCACTGCATCCACTGCTACAGCAAATGGAATTGGGGTTTTCTCTAAATCAGCAAATATAGGTACTACAAGTAATGTAACCTCATCTTGCAATAGGGTATTTTTATTAAACACTACAATAATTAATACATCTGCATTTACGGCAAGTGCAATTGAGAAATGGGAAGATTTACCAGCCGCAACAGAAACATGGCAGACAGTGCCAAAAGTAACAGAGATATGGACAGCCGCATGATGTTGCAATTTAAGCATTTTTGTGGCAGTATGCAATCAGCGCCTACTGCGTCTTTCTCTTACATTGATGAACGATATTAGGCCGCAAGGCCAGACATAGGAGTTAATTATGGCAGATACTACAACAACCACATATGGCTTGGTAAAGCCAGAAGTCGGTGCATCCGAAGATACTTGGGGTACAAAGATAAATACCAATTTAGATAACGTCGATAATCTGCTAGATGGTACGACGCCTGTCACTGGTATTGATATTAACTCTGGATCGATTGATGGAACGCCAATTGGTGCAAACTCTGCGTCAACTGTTGCGGCTACCACAGTAAGCGCAACTGGTAATATTACAGTTGGCGGTACAGTTGATGGTCGTGACGTTGCGGCTGACGGCACTAAGTTAGATGGAATAGAAAGTGGTGCAACAGCAGATCAAACAAATGCAGAAATACGTGCGGCAGTTGAGGCGGCTAGTAATAGTAATGTGTTTACAGATGCAGACCATTCTAAGTTAAATGGCATTGAAACATCAGCTACTGCTGACCAAACAATTACTGCTGGCTCTGGATTATCGGGTGGTGGTACTGGAAATGTAACTTTAAGTCACAGCGATACGTCATCTCAAGGATCATCAAATAACTCTGGCAGAACATATATCCAAGATATTACTCTTGATACTTATGGACACGTCACTGGTTTAGCAACGGCTACAGAAACAGTCGTTAATACGGATACTAACACAACCTACAGTGCTGGAACTGATCTTAGCTTGTCTGGTACAACATTTAATCACAGCGACACATCTTCACTTAGTGGCACATATGGAAGTACATCTGATGGCACAAAGATTGATAATATAACAGTAGATGCGCGAGGCCACGTTACTGCAATTACAACTGGTGCAACTGGTGATATTCAAGGCGTTACTGCTGGCTCTGGTTTATCTGGTGGCGGTACTTCTGGTACAGTTACACTAAGCCATTCGGACACATCCTCACAAGGTTCTGTAAATAATTCTGGCTCAAACTTTATCCAAGATATTACTTTAGATACATATGGTCATATTACAGGAATTACTTCTGCGGCGGCAGGCGGCGGTGGTAACATAGCATCTGATTTTGAAGTTACCGCAAGTGCTAGAAGTTGGAGTACTTCACTGACAACTACAGCAGGGGCAGGCAGATATATTATTAACTGTTATTTAAAGGGAAATGGTACACAAGTAACACAAATGTACTTGTCAGATTATAGTAATGTAGATGATGGTTTCTTTGCTGGAAAGAATTTTGATAATGGAACTGAAATAGCAGGATATAATGTTTGGAATCTTACAAATCATGCCGCAATGCATGTTACTGGTATTATTTCTTGCTCTGGCAATTTTACAATTGCTAGGACACCAAATAACAGTGTTGAGGGTAACCTTACTTGGATAAAAATAGCATAAATAAAAAAGGACTATAAATAATGTACTATTATTTTTATAATGAAAGCACTGGTGAAATAGTTTCTGAAAACTACGGAACAGAGCCAGTAATAGGCGAGGGTGAATGGGTAGGTTTTTCTTATTTATCTTCGGAAAATCCTAAGGAATTAGGGCATCATAAGGTTAACCTAGATACTACAGAAATAGTATTTGACCAAAACTTAAAAGATACTCAAGTAGGGAAAGAAGTTAGAGAAAAAAGAGATTTGTTATTAAGTGGAGTAGTAGACCCTATAGTAACAAACCCTTTGCGTTGGGATGCCCTTACTGATGCTAAACAAGCAGAGTGGACACAATACCGAACTGACTTACTTAACCTGCCAGATCAATCTGGATTTCCAAACACAGTGACATGGCCTACAAAGCCAACATAAAGGTTATATTGTTAATAACTACAAAAATATGTTATAGTCACAGTAACTTAGACCAATGAGGTAAACATGCCACTAATACCACTAGATATTCCTGCTGGCATTTACCGAAATGGTACTGAATTACAAGCATCTGGACGTTGGCGCGACGCCAATTTAATCCGATGGGTCGATGGCACAATGCGTCCAATGGGTGGTTGGCGTACTCGATCAGACACGGCGGCTAATGCTAAAATTCGTGGATTAATTACTTGGATTGCAAATGACCAAGATAGGTTTATTGCTGGCGGCACATATAACAAACTTTATACTTGGACATCACAAGGTGTGCGACACGACATAACACCAGTTGGGTTAACTGCTGGACGTGAAGATGCCGAGGCATTTACAGGATATGGTGGAAGTTACTTTGGGCAGTATGCCTATGGCGTGGCTCGTCCAGATACAGCGAGAATACAGCCTGCAACAACTTGGTCATTAGATACGTGGGGTGAATACCTTGTCGCTTGTAATGAGGATGATGGAAAAATTTATGAGTGGCAAACAGACAATTCCACACCAGCCGCAGTATTATCAAATGCACCAACAAATAATGAAAGCATTGTCGTAACTGAAGAAAGATTTTTGTTTGCACTAGGTGCAGGCGGAAATCAACGCAAGGTGCAATGGTGTGACAGGGAAGATAGCTCCACATGGACGCCAGCCGCAACAAATGAAGCTGGTGATTTAGAGCTTAACACAAGCGGCAGAATTATGGCTGGCATACGTGTGCAGGGTCAAACTCTAATATTAACAAGCATGGACGCCCACGTAGCAAATTATATTGGTGCGCCATATGTCTACGGCATTGAGCGTGTTGGAGCGAGTTGCGGATTAATAGCAAACAAGGCCATAGCATCAGTTGACAAGGGTGCATTCTGGATGGGTAATCACTCATTCTATGCATACGCAGGCGGCGCAGTGCAACAAATCGAAAGCGAAATATCAGACTATGTATTCTCCGATATAAACCGCGCACAAATATCAAAAACTTTTGCAGTGACAAACAGCACATACGGCGAGATATTCTGGTTCTACCCATCTGGATCAAGTACAGAAAATGACAGATACTGCGTTTATAACTACGTCGAGAATACGTGGTACATTGGTGAGCTAGGCAGAACTGCTGGATTTGATATGGGTACATATCGCCAGCCAATATGGGCAAGCGCAGAAAACAACAAGTTATACGAGCATGAGATTGGCTTTGATTATGGTTCACTCACGCCATTTGCTGAAAGTGGATCAATTGCGTTAGGCACTGGCGAGAATGTAATGTCAGTCACAGAGATGATCCCAGATGAAAAGACGCAGGGTGACGTGACAGTTACATTTAAGACGAGGTTTTACCCGAATGGCGAAGAGCGATCATATGGCGCGTTCTCTATGTCAAATCCAACGTCACTGAGATTTACAGGCAGGCAAGTCAAACTCAGGATTGACGCGGCTAATCTAGCTGATTGGCGTGTCGGAATAAATAGACTTAATGTTACGGCTGGTGGAGCGAGATGAGCGAACAACCACAGAAAGCTCCAGACGTCATTGGCAACGATTGGCGGACGTGGGGTCGTAGGCTTGTTCAGCATTTATCACAAACACGATCCACATTGGTTCAGCAGAATGGCGAAGAAAACGCATCTGATGACGCAACTCTCATGTGGAATAGGATTTACAAATATCCTGTCGTGTCAAAAGGCGGAGAATTTCGGCAAATTGTTGTTGAGGGTGGACACGCTAATTTTATTAAAACATCAGATGTTACACCAGCTCTAGCAAATACGGCATACAAGCTGACCTATGACGTGCCATCTGGCAATTCAAGAATTACGCAAGGCACGCCAACAAGTAGAATTGTGTTTGAAGAAGCTGGCGAATATGTTGTATCTTTTTCTGCACAAATATCATCGACAAGCTCAAGCACAGTGCATTTCTATTTTTGGCCTAGCGTCAATGGCACTGCCGTAGCAAATAGCGCTATGACTACTGCGATGCACCAAAATAATGCCACAATGGTCACAAGTCGAACGCAAATATTCACATTGGCGGCTGGAGATTATCTTGAAGTAAATTATATGATGGATAACACAAGTGGCTTCTTAAATTACACTGCGGCGTCTGGATCAGTGCCAGCTTTACCAGCCTCTACACTATCTATAACGAGGACACATGGATGAAATAATTGAAAATTGCAGGGAATGGATCGAGGCCGCTTTAGAGTATTCTGGCGGTACTCACGATTTTATTCATGTAGTAGAAGGCATTAAGGCAGGCACAATGCAACTTTGGCCTACACCAAGGGGGTGCATAGTGTCTGAAATTGTGGTATATCCATTAAAGAAGCATTTAAATATATTTCTTGGCGGCGGCGAGTTGGATCAAATAATGGATATGCACACTGACGTAATTAATTGGGCAAAGGCTCAAGGGTGTTCAGCATTGACGATGACAGGTCGCGCTGGATGGAAAAAACCACTATCGGAACATGGTTGGGATCAACTGCATTCCTCATACATTAAGGAGTTAACATAATGTCAGGCGGAAAAGGTGGCTCAACCACTTCAGAAATAACAGTACCAGATTATATTGAAGATGCGGCAAGAGCTAATTTAGCAAAAGCAGATTTAATATCCCAAGTAGGGTATACACCATACTACGGCGCAGACGTTGCGGCTTTTAATCCAATGCAACAGGCGTCTTTTCAGAATACGGCTGATACTGCAAATGCATTTGGCATGGCTACACCGACAAGCGGCACTGATATTATGGGCAACATGGGTGCGCCACAAACTTACGCAAATGGTGTGACAGGTTATTCATCAGCTCCAATGTTCCAAGATGCAGTGGATACATTAGGTTATTTTAGGCCAAACCAAAAGGCGGCAATTGATAGTTTTTTTGTAAACCCTAATGCTGGATTTTCATACAATGATCCATATAATGCTGGAATTGGAAGCGGCGTTAATTTGGAAATGCAAGGCCAAAACCCTAGCTTCAGAGCTAATACCACAGACTATGGAGCTAACAGCTCATATTACCCAGCTCCAATGAGTGGCGATCTTGGAGGCATTAACATTACTGGTAGCTTACAGCCACAATATAAAGAAGGGTATGATCCAAATTTAGCGCCGCCAATATTCCGTATGCCAAGCGCACCAATAAATGGAGATCTTGGCAATATGTTACAGCCAGATTTAACGGAAGCTGAATTATTTGAGCAAAGGCGAAAAAATGACAGAGATCAACAACGTCAAATTGATGAGCAAAGGGCAAATATGATTGCATATGGCTCTAATTTAAGCCCAAATGAAATCAACTCTTTATCAAGCACAATAGCGCCAAATTATAATTATCAACGTGATACAATTGGTAATAACATGACTGCTGAGCAAATGAATAACATGACTGCTGATCAACGAATGGCTCAAGAAGATTTAGCTATGAATTTAAGAGGCACAGCTAATATGGGCATGATGGATAGCCTTAAAAGTATTTCTAACATTATACCAACATCATTTCAAAATCCTTCAAATGGTTATTTTTTACAAGGGACATATGAAGACGCAAGCGGAAATAGAGTAGCTCGCCCAGACAACGTTGGTGGTTCATATGGTGGATCGTTGATGAGTGGTCAAATGTCCAATTTGACAGGAATACCATCTGTTTTTTCAAACGCTGGTGCGGCATTAATATCTGGTATAAGCCCAGAAACTGGGGTTGATATGCAGACAGCACAAATGGCGAAACGTCTCAAGCAGGCACAAGAAGAGCAAAAGCGAAAAAATGATAGAGATCAGCAGAAACAGGTCGATGCAAATAGGGCGCAGTTTACTAAAGCGGCTGGCACAAAAGCGGCAATGACAGGTTGGAATGAATAAGATGACAAATTATAAAAGAAAAGAGGCTTAATATGGCTGGTGGTGGACAGATCAGGCCGCAGGGCGGTTTTAACGTAAATCAAGCGGCGGCTGGCGGATTGCAACAGGCGATGCAAGGCACGCAACAGGCAATGAATTTTGCGCCAACAGCTATAAGGCCAACTGCATATAATGCGGCAAACGCTCAGGCCACTGGATATAACCCAAGCGCAATGACTAGCGCAAATTATGGGGCGTCCACTATCGGACAATCTCCGACAGTCACGGCTCAAAACGTGCAGGCTGGTCAATTGGCAAATACAAATCTAGGCGCATACACAAACCCATTTGAGAGCCAAGTTGTGGATCAGTCATTACGTGACATTGAGCGATCAAGATTAATGGCTCAAAACCAATTGGGCGCTCAGGCAACATCTGCGAATGCATTTGGCGGATCTCGTCAGGGCATTGCTGAAGCTGAAACAAATCGTGCGTTTGCTGATCAGGCGGCTAGAACTGCATCTGGCCTTAGACAAGCTGGATACACCCAAGCACAGCAGATGGCTATGCAGGACATAGGAACAGCCCAGCAAGCGGCATTAGCTAACCAGCAGGCAAATTTAGCGGCTGGCACAACTACTGCTGGATTTGGTCAACAGTCAAACTTAGCAAATCAGGCGGCGCTAAATCAGGCTGGTCAATTTGGAGCAACAGCCGCAAACCAAGCGGCGGCGGCTAATATGGCGGCGCAAAACCAAGCGGCTCAATTTGGGTCAAGTGCGGCTAATCAGATGGCACTCACAAACCAAGCGGCGCAAAATCAAGCAAACCAGTTTGGAGCAACACAAGCTATGGCGGCTCAAGTGGCAAACCAGAATGCACTATCTGGGGCTAACCAAGCAAGATTGCAGGCGGCAAATCAAATGGGTGCATTAGGTCAACAGGCATTTGGCACTGGTCAAGCAATTCAAAATCAACAGGCGCAACAAGGTATTCTACAACAGGGAATGCAACAGGCGCTTATTGATGCGGCTAAGGCACAATATGCAGGATACACTGGATCTCCACTTGCGGCTCTGTCTGCGCCACTGGCGGCATTGGGCGCAACGCCTAATCAATCATCAACCACAAACAGCATGAAACCTGGCCTTTTCAACTACTTACAGCTCGGAGCTAATGTAATGGGAGCAAGAAGCTAATGATAGGATTTCCAAGCAGAAACCCACTAGAAGAAACAAATTTGCAAAGAAATTACCCAGTGCAACAGCAACAGGTAATTCAAAAGCAAGTTAATCCTCTGGTAACTGGCGGTGGGCAAACTCAGATGCAACAGCAACCACAGCCAAGAACTGGCCTAGCTGGGTTATTTGATAAGTTTAACCAGAGATCTAACACGACAGGATTATCTGGCTTGGAAAATTTTGCACAAGCATTAGACCCACTAATTTTACCAGAGCTGAGAGGCGGCGAGGCTATTAGGCAACGCGGCGCACAAAGAGTTAAAGCTGGTGACGTTAATAAGACAATTGAATATCTTGAAGCTAATGGCATGGCTGACATGGCGGCGATAATTAGAGCTAACCCAAGTGCGGCTGGCAATGTATTATCTGCGATTGCGGCAAACAGATTAAATCCTAAAGACAATAGAACAACTAAAATGAAAGATTACAAAGCGGCTAAGGATGGTGGGTTTGCTGGATCTTTTACTGATTTCTTAAAATTACAGCAGTCTACTACTAATATTACCACTAAAACTCAAGATGCGTGGGAAAAGGGTATAGGTGAATACGGCGTCGATATGCTCAAAAACATTACTAAAGATGCCAATAATGCACAAAACATATTAATGAGGTCTAGGCAGTTAGAAAACCTTATGGCAGACCCAGCATTTAAATCGGGAGCGCTGACAGAAGGTTTAAATGAGGCAAGGAAAATTGTTGAAGCATTAGGTGGAGATCCAGCAAATGTCTCAAGTATGGAAACATTTAGATCCATTACATCCCAACTTGTTTTGGATAGTATGGGTGGCTCGTTAGGCGCTGGTTTCTCAGAGGGTGATCGTCAATTTGTTGTGGATATTCAGCCAAGCCTAGATAAGACTATAGAGTCAAATCGAAACTTAGTATCAATGCAACAAAAAATTGCTAACAGAAAACTTTTGATACAACAAATGGCAAACCAATATATTGAACAAAATGGAATATTGGACACAGGATTTAATATATTATTAGCTAAATTTACTGAGGCTAACCCTGTCTTTGAAAAAGTAGATCCTAATAATTATTTTAAAGTAAAAGGTTAATTAAAGATGGGCGATATAAACTTAGCAGAAAAAACCACAGAAGAAATACAGTATGCTTTAAAAAGTGCCACAGCAAACGATGACACTATTAATATGGTCAAGTTTAAAGCTGAGTTAGACAGGCGAGCTAAAGAGCAAGTTAACCCTGTAGGTGATACGAATATGCTTGAGCAAGCATCGTCTGGCATAAATCAAGCCTTGGCAAGTGGGTTTGGTTTTCCTGTAGATATGGCGGCGGCTGGGTTGAGTAAACTAGGCGTTGACGTAGGAGATGCCCCATTCGGTGGTTCTTCAAGTATAGAAAAGGGAATGGATTATTTAACTGGCGGCAATGCAATATCAGACGTTGCTCCTCAAACTACAGCTCAAAAATATGTAAGGTCTGGTGGCGAAATGCTTGGCTCAATACCGCCTCTAGTTGCGTCAGCACCTCTAGTTGCTGGGCAGAAGATTGGTCAAGTTGCACAACAATCTCCAAATATATTAAATACAGTTAAGGAAGTGGTGAAGGATACAGCTAACTATATAAAAAATAAACCAGCGCAATTTGTTGGCACTGAAGCCGCAATTGGCCTTCCTGCAAGTGTTGCTGGCACTACAGCAGAGCAAATATTTCCTAATAGCCCAACAGCAAAAATGCTGGCAGAGATCGTAGGGGCTACAGTCGGCGTTGGTGGTAATGCACTAACAACAAAACTTTTAACTAAAAATCCAGATGCGCCAACAAGCTCTCTTGAGTTATCGCAAGCGGCAAGTCTTATATATGAAAAGCAAAAGCAAAAAGGCGTTGTAATTGTTGGTGATCAAACTCAACAAATGTTTGATGCAGTTGATCAAATGATGCGCCGTGAAGGGTTGCTAGACCCAGATCTTGGATTAGACACTAAAATTGGCGCAGGGGCTAGTAACTTATATAATATGTTTAAGAGCAAAGCTGGTAAGGCAATGGATGGCTCGGCAATGCTTACTTTTCGTAAAAACCTAAAGGCTAGATATTTAGATGCTCTTAAACGTGCCGACGGCGGAACTGATGCTGGAGCAATAAGTAAAATATTAAATATTTTCGAGGAAGTTTCGGGGAATGTTAATAATGACATAAAAATAGCAAACGCTATGTATCACAGAGCTAGTAAGGCTGATACTCTTGATACAATAGTTGAACTTGCTCGAAATAGATCTGACTCAAATCTTAATTTTGACAAAGCGCTAAGAAACCAATTTAGAACATTTACCAACCGCCTCATACAAGGCAAAGAGTTTGGCTGGTCGCCTGACGAAATTCAGCAAATGAAAGATATTGTGCAAGGTGGAACAACAGAAAATATACTAAACTTTATAGGTAAATTTGCCCCAACAAACCCCACTGGCCTCATAGCAACTGGCGGCGGCTCTGCGTATGTCTTAGAGAAGGCAGGAATGTCCGATCCAGCTATAGTTGGCGGCACTGTGCTAGGTACATCAGCCGCTACTAGCGGATCGAAATATGCCGCAGGAAAGATGCAACAGCAAAATGTTGATGCATTAGTCAAAAGCGTACTTGGTGGCAGAAAGTTAAGCGGCGCTGGGCAGGAAAGAGCTGAAGCCGCGTTAAGAGCTTATTTGATTAATAAGGGATTAATGACAGCCGAAGAAACAGTTAATCAGTAGGAAAAAACATGGAACTAAAACCAAAATCTATAATTGAAATCGAGGGTATAGTTTCGGATGCCATTGAGGATGCAGTTTCTTTTGTCGAGGGCGAGATTGCTGAAGATAGAATTAAGGCACAAGAATATTACGATGGCGAGGTTCACTTAGGTCACGAAGTTGGTCGCAGTAGCGTTGTGGCTACAAAAGTGCGTGACACTGTAAGAGCTGTAAAGCCAAGTTTGATGCGTATATTCCTAAGCACTGCAAAGCCAGTGGAGTACATACCACGCGGCGCTGAGGATGTGGCTATGGCAGACCAAGCGACAGAATTTATGCACCACGAATTTACCAGATTAAATGGTTATCGCGTAATTAACGATGCGTTCCAAGATGCACTTGTTAAAAAGCAAGGTATCGTGAAGGCATATTGGATGACATATCCAGAAGCTGAAATATTCACATATACAGATTTATCTGACGATGAGTACACATACCTAATCGATGCAGATGACGTGACAGTGTTGGAACACAGCGTGGAAATGGCGATTGAGATTGATGAAATGGGCATGGAGATGCAGATGCCTATTCACAGCGCAAAGATTAGCCGCCAAAAAGAAAAAGGCGAGTTGTGCATTGAAAGTGTACCACCAGAGGAATTTTTCATTAGTCGTGACGCACGCACACTAAAGGATGCGTATGTGGTGGCTCACAGAACTGAGATGAGAGCTGGCGACGCAATTGCGATGGGCTTTGACCCAGATGAAATCTTTGGATTAGACAGTTTCGATGGCGGCGGCGATACTTCATCTAGCGAGGAATTTGCCAGACGTGGCTATGACACTGACTTCAGCGACGAAGATCCAGCAGACCCAGCTATGCAAAACGTAACTATTACGCAGGCTTATATGCGTATTGATGCGGATGGAACTGGCGTGCCTATTTTACATAAAATAACTTGTGGCGGCACAAAGTATAAGTTGCTTGATTTAGAGCCATGCGATGAAGTGCCATTTGCTAAATTTGAGATAGATCCAGAGCCACACACTTTCTACGGCAGATCCCTAGCTGAGATTGTTATGGACGATCAGGATGCGGCGACATCAGTTTTACGTGGTATATTAGATAACGTGGCGATGACAAATAATCCACGCATGGCAGTGACGGCTGGCGTTAATATTGATGACTTACTAAACAATGAAATTGGCTCAATTGTGCGTATGCAACAAATGGGTCAAGTGCAGGATTTATCAGTACCATTTCACGCTGGGCAGACATTAAACGCATTAACCTATCTGGATGGCCTCGTAGAGACGAAAACAGGCGTATCCAGAGCCTCTATGGGGTTAGATCCAGATGCAATGCAGTCTACAACTAAAGCGGCTGTGCAGGCCACAATACAGGCTGGAGCTGGTCAAACTGAAGTAATGGTGAGAAACCTTGCAGATGGCATGAAAGACCTGTTTGGCCTTATGTTGCGCCTGACACACAAGAATATTGACGAAGAGCAAATGATGAGAATGAACGGCTCGTTTGTGCCTGTAGATCCACGCATCTGGGATGGCTCAATGGACGTGATGATCAATGTCGGATTAGGCACTGGCAGGGAAGAGGAAAAAGCAATGGCGCTTAACCAAGCCCTACAAATGCAACAGCTCGTATATCAAACATATGGCGCACAAAATGGTCTAGTAAGCCTCACAAATATCAGAAATACACTAGCTGACCAATTGGCAGTTGCAGGAATACGAAATGCTGACAGGTATTTTGCGCCTATTACTGAAGAGATCGAGATGCAGATGCTACAACAACAGCAGGCGGCACAAGAGGCTCAGGGTCAAGCACAAGATCCAAACGCCGCATTCTTGCAGGCAGAGCAAATGAAAGTGCAAGCTAAGATGCAGGCAGACGCCGCCAAGTTGCAAATGGATATGGCGAAAAATGCTCAAGCTGATGACTTGAAACGCGATCAAATGGCGCAAGATTTACTTGTAGACGCCGCCAAGATTTACGGCGAGTATGGCACTAAAGTAGACGTTGCCAGAGTTAAGGCGGAGCAAGATAAAAACCGCATGA
>Ga0213869_10002609_pt1 | contig 12360 bp, 15 predicted proteins | sample PICome_10_FD_160083 | JGI IMG/M metagenome (GOLD analysis project Ga0213869, IMG submission 160083) | Coastal seawater microbial communities near Pivers Island, North Carolina, United States - PICO132 | ecosystem: Environmental > Aquatic > Marine > Coastal | place: USA: North Carolina...
AACCTGATCCTTTTTTACACTTGTGCCATGCTGGACGAGCTCGGAAATGATGAACTGCGACCATTGGTTTGGTTCGATTTTAAAAACGATCGGTTGTTCAGGAATAAAAGTAGCTTCAAACTCTAGGGTTGTCTCCAGAGTTTGAGACTTGATCGTTACCTCTCGGCCAGAGGAGTTTAGAAGAAAAAGAGCAGGAAGAAGGAGGGAGTAACTTAATTTCATTGGAAAATTCATTCTTAATGTTTGCTTCGATAGAACCCCTTGCGAGCGAGGTAAAGAGTTCGGTTTTTTTTCGATTTTTCTGAAGATGGAGCAAAATCTGTGGTCACCTCAAATCCGGACTTCCGAAGTTGTTTTTCAAGACCCGTTACGGGCCTGTTTGCTATGAGCCCCAGAAGGCCCCCAGTCTTGAGTCGTTCTTGAAAATTTCCAAGGACATTAGGAGAAGTGATTGCCCAATTTTTCGGGGACAGAGCTTCAAGGTGATCTAGATCAGCGAATATACCCTGACTGGCCGAGTATTCTGCTGGGAGTAATGTGAATGGATCGAGGTTGTCAAGATGTACCCTCTCGTCATCAAGTGGATCGATTGTTAAGTTTTTTGAGATCAAATCCGCGAGCTCTATGGCTTCCGGAAGAATTACAAAAGAAGCTTTTTCCTGAGGTAAAGATTCACGAGCTGCTGCAACGGCATGCCCGAGTCCCAATCCGAGAATGACAATTCTTGGTTGGCGTGCAGGTCGAAAGGGAAGGCTCATCAATTTAATTAGTTTCTTTGTCGCAAATCCTTGTTGGCTGCCATCGACCTGCCGTCCCTCGCACTCCAAAAAAAACCGTCCATCATGTTCGATAAAGTCTAGCTTAAGTTGAGTGCAGGAAGTGGTCTGCGCGACAATTATTCGTGGTTTCATGGATGATAGAGTTCTCGCCTTGGTTTTTTCGTTGTTTGGGAAAGAAATGACCAGCGGAAAAATAGGACTCTTCTGGCTCACCGGGCCAGAGTTATTATATGAAATAGAAGAAAGGTTTTATTTCTGTGCTAATGATCGATTTCGAGTCTGGATTTGAAGGCATGCAGAGGAGTGGAAAACAAAATCAGCTTTTTAAAAACATGGACTTTCATTCGACTAATTAAGCTGCTATTACTTTTAAATCATGCGAAGGAGATCACTTTGGTTGTCGCTCTTAGGCCTAGCTATTGGCTTATTTGTAGCGTGTTCCGCAGACCCTCCCGTTGTTAGTGTTGGTGATGCTTATACTCCCTATGCGTCGTCGGGGCGTAATCCTTACTCCGGGATTCAAAACAAGGGAAGTGATACACGGGCTGATACATGGAGACAGCAATACGGTCGCACTGTGAATTCGACTGGGCCATCCACTGCTTCGCTGAGTGGAAATCCGATGATTCGTAGCTCACCTTCATCTGCGATGACTTCAATGAGTCCATCCTCGGTTTATCGGCAGGTGAAAGTCAAAAAGGATTATCTTTCATACAAAGCTCGCGGGAGATCTCGCAAGAAAATGACTCCGCGTTATATCACGATCCATTCGACGCAAAATTGGAAAAGTGGTGCTGACGCGCTTCGCCATTCGAAGGCTCTAAAAAATGGAGCTCTCGGCCGGCTTTCCTGGCATTATACTGTAGATGAGGATCTCGCAGTTCAGCACCTTCCCACGAACGAGCGTGGAAATCATGCGGACTTTGATGGTCCCGGAAACCGCTACAGTATCGGGATTGAGATGTGCGAAAACCCTGGTAATAGCCGAAGTCGAACTCTTGAGCGTACAGCAAAATTGGCGGCATGGCTTTGCGTGAAATACGATCTTCCAGTTTCACGAGTTGTTCCACACTACAAGTGGCCTCGACGCGGTAAGAACCCACCTAATAAAAATTGTCCCCATTTCCTCCTTTCCAATGGCCGTCCAGGTTCGAAGTGGCAGGGCTTTCTAAAGGCGGTCGATGTGTATCGCCGTAGCATGCTTGGGCGATAGTTTGACTTGAAATGGCGGATAGAGAGGAAGATATTTGGTATCAATGCCAGCGCTGTACGAACTGTTGCAAGTGGGAAGGTGATGTTGTCCTTGGTGATGGTGAGGTCGAAAGAATTGCCGAGTTTCTTGAAATTCCCCTCTATCAATTTGTGAAGGAATTTACCCGTTTGCGTGACAATCGCCAGGGACTGTCCTTGATTGATAAAGAGGGAACAACCGAATGCATCATGCTTGATGGCGCTGATTGTCGACTGCAATCCGTGAAACCTTTCCAATGCACCGGATTTCCCAATCGCTGGAATTTTGAGAATTGGCGGGAGGCTTGCGAAGCGATTCCAGTACCCCGTCCGGAGATCTCCTAGGCTATTTAGAGTTTGTGAAGCGGTAGTGTGAGACGATCCATTCCCTGCCTCCCTGGAAGCCCCAGAGTTCGGCACATGCCATGAAGAAGCATCTCCACCAAACCCACCATTGTTTTGCATCTGCTTTACCGTAGGTTTCAGCGATAAGAGGTTTAAGAACATCGCTGGCTTCGTCCATCCGCGTAAGCCATGCTTCCGATGTTTTCTGGTAGTGCTCTCCGCTTACTTGCCAATGGTTCTCGATGGAAAGTTTGTCTTGAAAATAGAGAAGAAGATCATCAGATGGCATTTGCCCACCCGTAAAAAAATAACGAGCCATCCAGTCGCTCTCGTCCTTCGCCTCGTAGTGGTAGGCGTATTCACGATGTGTGAAGATATGAACAAAGAGTTTTCCCTCAGGCTTTAGCCACTGTGAAATTCGGCTTAGCAATTTTTCATAGTTCTTCATGTGCTCGAACATCTCTACCGAGACCACGCGATCAAAGGTACTTGCCCCCTCACCTTCATAAGCAATCATATTGACCGTTTTGACCTCAATATTGGTAAGGCCTCGTTCGGTAGCCTGGGAATCAATGTATTTTTTCTGTGTTTTTGAATTCGAAATGGCTGTGATTTGAGCGTCTGGATACTCCTTGGCCATCCAAAGGGTGAGTGATCCCCATCCGCAACCAAGTTCTAGAATACGATGTCCGTTTTCGAGCTCCGCTCTTTTGCAGGTGAGTCCGAGCATGCGAGCTTCGGAGGTCTCAATGTCTGCGGTAGTGGCATCCCAGTAGCCGGAACTGTATTTCATATGGGGCCCTAAAACTTTACGAAAAAATTCGGTGGGTAACTCATAGTGTTGTTCGTTCGCTTCGTCGGTAGCGATCGCTAGTGGACTCTTCCTGAGTTCGTCAATGTGCCTCATTAGGGCTGCTTGTCGATCTTCACAATCTAGTTTTTCAAAAGGCTTTAGAGTTTCTTTTAGTCTTGATCGGATTCCGACCCGGATCAGCGAGTCGGGGATAATGTCTTTGGCAAGAAGATCGTCGATATTAATCATGATTTTGGAGGGAGTGGAATAAAGGGGCTAGTGGTACGTTGATATTCGCGATAAGCGTCTTTTTTTCTTTTGAGTGCGGATTTCTCAGTTGGCGGGATTCCGGTGACTCTCAGTAAAAGAAAAGTGATCGTTACGGGTGCGAAAAAGGTAGTCCACCCCCATGCCGATCCACAGGCGAAAACATAGATTCCAATCCAAATCACCATTTCAAAAAAGTAATTCGGATGGCGAGAATATTTCCAAAGCCCATCCCGGCAGACCGATGATGGACAATCATCGTGTGATTTAAACTTTGTTATCTGGTAGTCAGCAAGGGTTTCTCCAGAGATCCCAATGATGGCCACGGTGAAACCAATTGTTTCAAAAACGCCCCAGGGTGATGAGTCACGGGCAATCAAAAAATAGGGAAGCGACAGAAGAAGGACCGAAAGGGCTTGAGCTTGGAAAAACCAAAAGAAGGCGGAGGAGACGCGGCCCTTCCAGACCTCGCGAAGTTTCTGATATCGTGAGTCTTCTTCAGGGTGATGAATGCGAATGCGCTTCTGTAAATGATAGGCCAACCGAAATCCCCAAATTGCGGCAACTATTCCCGAGGCAAAACGCTTTTCAAAATCGCCAGTTCCAAAAGCCGAGTAAATTACGCCTGCGAGTCCAATCCAAAAAGCCCACAACGCATCAACCAGCGAGTAGTTGTGAATCTTCCTGCCAAACCACCACCCACCCATAAAGTCGAGGACCACAAGGACAGCGATAATTCCTAGGATTGTAAAATCGTTCATGCAGTAGCGGTCTTTTTGCGTTCCATTCGGGAGGCGGCGGCTCTTAAAAACGGTAACGTGATAGAGCGAACGATGATAATCAAGGGGATGGAAACGAGAAACCAAGCGAAGATACCCTGTAAAGCTGGTAACCAATAGTCTTGTGCGAACTGCCAGGGACTAGTGAAGAATTCTTTGAGAAGAGTGGGAATGGAGCCCTCGATGGGCTGATCTCCCTGAATCCATTGACCCATTTTGATGAAAGGTAAAATTAAAGCAAGGTGAGCGGCCCAGAGAGTATGGCATACGACTTGAATTACTGGTTGGTTGAGCCTTAGGTAAGCAGCTGCGAAGAAACAGACAATAGAAGTCGTCCCCATCACCGGGAAGATTCCGGCAGCACAACCAATCGCGATGGTCCACGCCAGCTTGTCAGCGCTGATGCCTTGTGTCAGTTGTTTCAGGATCGGATGGATAAACCAGCGCTTCCACCAAGGGTCCCGGCTGTCCCCAACGTCAGTCATGACATTAAGGCCGGATTATTTGGGCGGGTGTAGATTGCCTGGACAACGGAGATATTGCGAGTTGCAAAGCCAGCTTGGCAATATTTCAAATAATAGTTCCAAGTTCTCATAAACCGTTCGTCGAACCCAAGTTTTAAGAGAGAGTCTTTCGCCGCGTTGAATCGTTCATGCCAATTTTCAAGTGTATGGACGTAGAAGGCACCAAAATCTTCTAGGTCATGCAAGAAGAGATCGCTTGTCTTGAGCAGAACTTCATTGACTCGACCAACACTAAGGAGAAGGGAACCTGGGAAAATCACCTTTTGAATCCAGTCCACCCCTTTAGTCAGACTCTTGTATCGATTGTCTGGAACTGTGATCATTTGTAGCGCGAAGATTCCATTTGGTGCCAAAACTTCGTGACATTTGGCAAAGAAAGATTGGTGGAAACGATCGCCAACAGCTTCGATCATTTCGATCGAGACGATTTTATCGAACTTACCTTTGATGTGGCGGTAGTCTTGTATGAGAATTTCAAACTTGTCTTCAATTCCCTCACGCTTCACTCGTTCGCGCGCAAACTTGGCTTGCTCTTCGGAGATGGTAACCCCGGTCACCTTGCAGCCATAAGTTTTCGAAGCATAAGTTCCGAAGCCTCCCCAGCCGCATCCAATCTCCAAGACATGATCAGTTGATTTGAGTTTGAGCTTGTGACAAAGGGCTTCATACTTTGCAGTTTGGGCTTTCTCAAATTCAAGATTGGGATCCTGAAACTTAGCACAGGAGTAGGTCATGGTAGCGTCGAGCCAGAGGGAATAGAACTCGTTGCCTAGATCGTAGTGCTCGGAGATATTTTGGCGGCTATTGTCAACCGTGTTTGCCCGGCGAAGGTGGCGGAACCAATTGAAGATTTTTAGTAATCCAACACCCGGAAGTTTATCGGAAGAGGTGTCGGCTCCCTGTAAAGCTTGCATGTTGAGGATAAACCAGCTGATGACAGCGCGAATGTCGGGAGTATCCCAAATGCCATCAGTGTAGGCCTCGCCCATTCCGACATTTCCGTAGTATGCGCAACGTCTAAAGAATTCAACATCGTTATTAATTGTTACAGCTGCGCTGACTGGTTCATCTGGATTTCCGAAGTGACGCGATGAACCGTCAGTGTAGGTGATTTTGAGGTGGCCTTTTGTTAGTTTGTTCAAGAGGCCGACTACCAGTCTTTCCGGTAGGCCGTATTTGATTGGGAGTTTGGAATTACTCATCTTTAGAAGTGATTGAAGAATGGGGACGAAGCACCTCGGTTTGGAAACGCTTGTTTTTTGCTTTTGGAAAGTAAGGAGTCTTTCGGAGCCACAGTTTTATAGCTTGCCAGTGGATCATAAGAATTACTTTGAGTGAGAGTAGGGGGTATTTGAAGCCAAACCAGAGAAGACGGCCTGCGGTGAGTGGCTTTGCGACGCCTCGAATTGAAGAAGTTAGGGTAAGGCCCTCAGTATCGAGATTATTAATTGTAACGTTCCATGCTTCAGAGGGGATTCCTAGTTGGAAGTCGAAAAAATCGCTAACACTTGAAAATGGAGAAACGTAAAAACCTTTTTGAACCTTTCGGCACCAACCCGTTTCAGTCCGGTTTTCTACTAAGTAGAGCTTCATTTCGTGGTAGGTGTTACACACTTCGGCGACCGCAAATAAAGGAGTATTATCATTGGCCCGCACGTAGTAAAAGGAAACGGGATTAAAGGTGTATCCAAGAACGCGGGGAAGAGTGATTAGTTGAATGCGCGCATCTTTGGGGCAATCAATTCTATGCTCTAGAAACCATGCCATTAGATTTGGGCGAATTCCACCGGGTTTTCCAAGGTCAATATGGTCTTTGTCTAGAAGACTGAAAAGGTTGAACCGATTGATTCCAAGAAACGTCTTTTTCGGAAGTTCGCAGAGATCGAAACTCAACATGAAAACGCGGTAGTCAAAACGATTTTGGTTCGGTTTGACGCGGCGATGCATGATATTGCATTCATAGAGGCAGGCGCTCATGACCAAGGGCTCCTCCCCAACAATTGTTCACAAAGTCTAAAAGCCGACCAAAGACCATCTTCGTGGAACCCAAATCGCTGCCAAGCGCCACAGAAATATCTTCCTGTATTGGCAGCGTTGAGTTTTGGCACTTCTTTTTGGGCAGCAAGACTATTGAGATCAAAAAGCGGATGATCGTATTCTAATTCTTTGATGATATGTTCATCCGGAATTCTCCTTGATGGATTAATTGAGACGAAAAAATCTTTCTTTGCCGTGGCACCTTGAAGGCTATTCATCCAATAAATCGTCGAGTGTCTATCACCGTCGACTCGGTAATTCCAAGACGCCCAACATCTCTTGGTTTGGGGCATAAATTGGGAGTCGGTGTGAAGGATTGCCTTGTTTGATTGGTAAGAGAAAGCTGAGAGAATTTTTGTTTCAAGTTCAGTAGGTGAAGTAAGTAAGTAGAGGGATTGATCCCCGTGTGCTGCGCTGATGACGCGATCAAAAGTTTCCCGCTCCCCGGATTCCAGAATGATTTCGTTTCTTGGAGTGATTGATTTAACTGAGCTCCCAATTTTAATTCTATTCTGAAAGGGAGCGACAAGCTTTTTGACATACTCCCTCGATCCTCCGACCACCGTTCGCCAGGGGTGTTGTGTATCCAAACCTAAGAATCCGTGATTGTGCCAAAAACGCATCAGAGAGATCGCCGGGAAATGTTCAATTTTTTCTGGTGGGCTGGACCAAACGGCAGCTGCCATCGGTGAGAGATACCAATTTAAAAAGTCCTGCCCATATCCTCTAGCCTTAACATATTGACCAAGGGTGAGCTTGGTTTCCTCTTCTTCCTGAAGCTCTGCAACAGTCTCTTTATTGAAACGATTGATCTGCATCAACATCCTCCAAAATCGAGGCTTAAAAAGATTTTTGCGCTGGCCAAAGAGAAGGTTTAGGCTCCCCCCGTTAAATTCGAGCTTGTCGTCGGAGTGCTGGACGCTGAACGACATTGAGGTTGGCTTGGTCACAACGCCAAGATTTTCAAAGAGACGAGTCAGGAGCGGATAGGTCACTTCGTTGTAAACCATAAATCCTGTGTCGAGTGGGTCATTTCCCGCATTTACGGTGTTTGAATGGCCGCCAATCCTATCGTCCTTCTCGAACAGTGTGATATCGTGATGCGGGTGAAGAAAGTGAGCGCATGCCATACCCGAGATTCCCGACCCAACGATCGCGATCTTTTCACGTCCTTCCATCATGAGAGGCTTTGGCCCTCCTCTTTGACTTTACTTGGCACCGGCTTGAGGTCCCAAATCAAACCAAGCCATGAAAGGGCCTTAAGGCCGTAGTAGGTAAAGTCAATCTCCGCGGCACGAAATCCTTGCCGAGCTGAGTGTGGATAGCGATGGTGGTTGTTGTGCCATCCCTCACCTAAGGTGATGATCGAAAGTAGAAAAGAATTACGGCTATCATCTTTGGTCTCATAACGGCGATTTCCCCATACGTGAGCAAGCGAGTTGATGAATAGCGTGCCGTGGAGAAGGACGGTCGTGCTGATAAAAAAGGTCCAGACGAAAAATTGCCACATGGTAACATTCAAACTTGGAGCAAAGATCTCTAGAATTGCTCCTAAAGAAATCATGATTAATCCATAAATGAAGGGGACGATTTGATCAAAGCGATTGAGAAAAACAAGCTCAGGATATTTTTTGAGATCTGGAATGACTTGGTAGTTTGTGGGGAAGTTCTTCATGGAGGTTAGCCAGCCAATGTGTGACCAGGCGAAGCCATGATGAACGGGAGAGTGGGCATCAATTTTTTCGTCGGAGTGCTTATGATGATGACGGTGCGTGGCGGCCCACCAAAGTGGGCCACGCTGCATAGAGCTGTTGCCTAGAAGAGCAAAAAAGAACTGAACCACTCGTGATGTTTTGAAACTGCGATGAGAAAAGTAACGATGGTAAAATCCTGTGATAGCGAACATTCTCAGAAGATAGAGAAGAATTGCGGTGACTGCCGAGGTCCATGAGAAACCAACTAAAAAAACGGCAAGACATCCAAGATGAAGGAAAATAAAGGGGAGAGTCCTTTCCCAATTGACTTGGTCGGGTAGAGATTCTGGGTTGGGTGCTTCCTCTCTCCGAAAATCAGAATCCAACCATTGACCGATTACTCGAATAGATGTCGATAACTGCCGCTGCTTTTCCTGAGCTCTTTCAACCATGATCCAATTCTATTTCATTCGATTTTTTATGATACCAATCATTCCGCCAACAACTGGAATTTGTCCGTAAATATGTCGCCCTGAATCCCAAAAATCTTGGTGGAATACAACTCTACCATTTTCATTGAACCTTACCTGACTGATTCCAACCGAGTGGATCGGTTCTCCCTCCGCTAGTCTTGGCGCGGCAAAAATCATTTCCCAGCGAATATAGTGGTCAGCTCCTGATCGAGTCGAATCTAGGATATTCACTTCAAAGGACGTCATGGTTTCTGCTGTCTGGAGAAAGTAACTTCGTATTTCGTCAGGACCGTAGTGGGTTGCAATTGTATCATCGAGATAGGCGCCTTTGGCGTATACGTTCGCGGTCTGCTTATCGATGTAAATTCGATCTCCAACATTTTTGAGGAATTCGGTAAAACGTTGGATGGCTTCAGCTTCGCCGGTGGAGCTTGCTGACGGTCCGGATTCGCCAGCCTTACTCATTGCTGCGCGGTAATTCTTAACAAACTGAGCGGTTTTGTTATTTTCCATATTTGCGCTCAGGAGAATCCCAACCCCGATTAGGGCGAGAATAGCACCACCGAAGAAAGTGGTCACAGGATGGGTTAGAAACGAAATCATAGTTTGTTAGAGATTACTCGGGCTGATTCCTTGATCTGCAAGTGGAAATGGACGAGATTCATGATTACGAGAGGCATTTATGGTATCTGCAAAAAATGATGCTTCCACAAAAAGCGCCAAGGGTATCCGCGAGCCAATCTCCTGGGTCATTGCCGGTTCTGTTTTCAAAAAATGATTGATGGAATTCATCCCAAATCCCAACCACTGAAAGAGAGAATGTGACGGTAAGGATGAGACTGCGCCAAGATGGTTTTTTGGCTAAAAAAACTGATGCTGAAAGCAGGCCGCTACCACCGAGAAAGAATCCAAAGTGAACGATTTTATCAAAGTGAGGGATGTCAAAAGCAAATGTGCCGGGCGGATGGAATTTGTTTCCGTGGGAAAGTAGATTGAGAACAACGAACCAGAGAGTAAAGCAGCCCGCCCAAAATCTAGGGCTTTGGCGGAGCCTTTTGGAAGTCATACTAGGATAAAAATTTACCAGAGCCGAACTTACGAATCCTGATCGCCGCTGCGGCGTATTTCTTCCTCCATTCGCTCGGCGAGCCACTGCTTCATCATTGACTGGTAATTTAGAAATCGTGATCTAGCAATCCGCTTGATGCGAGAGAGCATTCGAGGATCAAATCGGAGAGTTATGGTAGTTGATTCTTTGGAGTCTGGCGCATGGACCGAGGCATTGATAAGCCGGGGGTTTAATGAATGTTCAGACCAAAATCGATGCTACTGTACATCGGTTACAAAATCAGGAACGTCGTTCCAATCTGAGATGGTGTTCATAAAATAAAAGGGGGGGTTATTTCATTTCAGCTAACTTACGCTCATAATAAGTTTCCTCATCGTGGACGAGGTCTCGGGCTGAAACTACTCGCGCTTTTTTGCCGTTTGACCAAAAAGAAAGAAAAAGTCCGCGGCTACCGATCGTCTTGCCAATTAAATAGAACCGGGCTTCCCCATCAGCGCGCTCGTTGTCGGGGAGGAGCCGAATTGAAAACGGATCCTCGAAAACCTCCTCGATCTCGTGAGGTTTGATCGATTTGGTATCGAACGGAGTATCTGTGAAATCAAGTTCCATGGTTTCTTGATAGAGAAAACCACACAAAATCCGTAGTGGGAAGCCGCATCTTTCCTAGATGGTGATGACTCCATCAAACACGAAATCGGCTGGTCCGGTCAGGGTGACCTTGGAAAAACTACGATCTTGGCCTGGTTCGAATGCAATTGAGAGGGTTTCGCCGCCACGAACATCGATCTGAATTGGAGAAGGCGCACCGGTTTGAAGATGATGAATGAGGGCGCAGGCGGTGATTCCTGTACCGCAAGCTAGTGTTTCTCCCTCGACCCCACGTTCGTATGTGCGGACCGAAAGGTGCTGCGATTCAATGATACTGACGAAGTTCACATTGGTTCCATTTGGAGCATATAAGTCATGATAACGAATCGCTGCACCATTTTTGATAATATCGCAGTTTTCGAGCTCTTCGACAAAAACGACAGCATGTGGAACCCCAGTGTTGATATTATGAACCGACCCAACTCCTTCGACGAGTGCTTCCATTCTCAGATCAACGGGGTCCGACATATCAATGCAGACCTCGTTACCGATGAGCTCTGCTCGGAGCGTTCCCGCAATGGTTTCGAATGTTAGGCTTTTAAGATTACCGCCGAGAAGACGGGCGGTATAACGACCGAAGCAGCGTGCACCATTACCACACATCTCAGCTTCACCGCCATCCGAATTATAGTAGCGAAACTTAACATCGGCTTCTCCTTCCGCTGGCTCGACTGCCAGAAGACCGTCGGCACCAATGCCGCGGTGGCGATCGCAAAGACGTGCGATTTGATCTTTCTTGAGGCTCTTATTGAGACCCCGATTATCGATGATTACGAAGTCGTTTCCGGCTCCGTTCATTTTGGTGAAATCTAGTATCATGAAAGTTCAGGCGGCGTGAGTTGCTTTGATGAGAGGGGTTACAAAATCTCTCAGTGTCTGAGCGACATTGGGGTCGTTGGCGTTTTCTTGGATTTTCCTTACGATTGCCGATCCCACAATAACCCCATCGGCGTAGCCTGCAACTTGGGCTGCTTGCTCGGCGGTGGTGATTCCAAATCCCACGCAAATCGGAGTCTTTGTCATTTCGCGGATTTCAGACACTTGAGTTGCGATACTCTCCGAAGGTGCAGAATGAGCTCCAGTGACTCCAGTCCGAGAGAGAGCGTAAATGAATCCTTGCGATGATTCGGCTAGAGATCGACGACGGGCCGGAGGAGTAGTGGGTGCAATGAGATGAATATGATGAAGAGCCTCTCCTTGAAAGAATTCAGGGCTCACTGCTGCTTGAGAAGGGGGGAGGTCAAGCAGCAGAATTCCATCTGCTCCTGCTGCTGCTGCATCATTATGAAAGGCCTCGAAACCATAGGCGTAGATTGGATTAAGATAGGTGAAGAGAACTAGCGGAGTGTCGTGGGTTTCACGAAAGGCTTTGATGAGATCGATAATGCGATGCGAGCTCATGCCTGACTTGAGGGCACGATCAGCTGCCAATTGGTTGACGATTCCATCTGCCATAGGGTCCGAAAATGGAATTCCCAGTTCGATGATGTCGGCCCCAGCGTCGGAGAGAGTATGCAGGATCTCGAGCGAGCGATCGAAATTAGGGTCTCCGCCGGCGACGTAGGCGACGAAGGCTTTCCGGTTTTGTTGGCGAAGGTGGGCAAAAGTGGTGTCGATGCGATTAGTCATAAACGAGTAGAACTTGGCGATGGACGGCGGAGGAGACAAGACTATCCTGACGAGAGACATCTCTTTTAGAAATTATGCGCGCACGAATCATCA
>Ga0213869_10002611_pt1 | contig 12358 bp, 10 predicted proteins | sample PICome_10_FD_160083 | JGI IMG/M metagenome (GOLD analysis project Ga0213869, IMG submission 160083) | Coastal seawater microbial communities near Pivers Island, North Carolina, United States - PICO132 | ecosystem: Environmental > Aquatic > Marine > Coastal | place: USA: North Carolina...
ACCCATACAAGTCGCGCATTTCACCATAAGTCATTGGACGGCCTGTTTTTTCTTCAAATGTCTTCATTCCATTATTTAATACGTTCTTAATTGAATCTTCATTTAATGTATTGGTTTTCCACATAGTTTGAATCTTTTCCATACCTTCTTTTTCTAAATTAGTTTTTAGATTATTAAATTCCTTCTCATCTAATAAACAATTTTTATCATTAGTATTAACACTCATTATTGTGTTATTATTATAGTTATGCTATATAAATATTTATAATATAAATAACAAATAAATAATTTCAATTTTTTGGTTATTTTTGTTTATTTATTTATTGTGCCTTTTTACTACTGTTAGATTTAGGCATATTATTTTATTAAATAATTAAAACCATTTTTTTAATTCTAATTGTTTGTCATTAGAATAAGATAATACAGGCATAGCGATTGGAACAACTAAGGTGCTTGCGTCCCTCTTATACTTCATGTAACCTTCTGCTTCACCATAAACCTGAATTATTGAATAATCTAAAACTAATTTATTTATTTTTTCAATTTGGTCACGAATATTTATTGCTAAATTTTTAGAATGTTGTAAAAATATACTTCGCATTATAATTTTTAATTCATCATAATTTTGTTCGCCTATAATATAATTTCCATTTGACCTTTTATATACACCAGCACGAATCGCATTTTGTATTATTTTAATATTTTGCGCACTAAAAAATGTATCAGATAAAATAGTATTATTCCAATTTCCAGTCATAGCATCTCTAAATGAAGTTGCCTGGTCAATTGGTATTCTATCAGACATTGAAAATCGAATATCCGTATTAGGTCCTAATATATTTACTCTTCCATTTGTACTAGAACAATTCATTATGTTTATTAATATACTTATATATTTTATATTTTATATTTTATATTTTATATTTTATATTTTATATTTTATATAATATAATTATATAATATAAAATGAACGGTTTTCAAAAATTAGTAATGAATATTGCTATATTTTTATTAATAGCATTATTAATTATATTTGGATTTATTTTATATAGAGGTAAAAAGAATGTAACATATCCGCCGGTAACTGCCAATTGTCCTGATTATTGGATTGATCATGGAAATTCAAAAAATGGTTCCCTATGTAAAAATGTAAAAAATTTAGGCAAACCTTCATGTAACAAAGAAATGGATTTTTCTAGTTCTTTATGGTCAGGTCCAAGAGGAATGTGCAATAAATCAAGATGGGCAAAAACGTGTGATTTAACATGGGACGGAATTACAAGTAATAACAATATTTGTAAACAATAAACTTTATATTATTAAATAAATAAATTAAATAAATAAATTAAATAAATAAATTAAATAAACATATATATATTTAATTATATATAAAAATAATAATAATAATATGAAAAATATAGACTTTAATACAATATTAGATAGAAATAAAATAAAAAAAGAAATAATTGATATTCTTATTAATTTTGAAAAGAAAAAGAATGATATTTCACATAAAAGAGGATTATATATATATGGATTGCCTGGAAGTGGAAAGACAGAATTTATTACAGGATTATTACAAGAACTGAACTATGATATAATAAATTACGATACATCTGATGTAAGAAATAAAGGTATAATAGAATCATTAACATCAGATAATATTTCTGATAAAAGTGTTCTCAGTCTATTAAAAAAAACTACAAAATCTGTTGCTATTATTATGGATGAGATTGACGGTATGAATAATGGAGATAAGGGGGGCATTAATGCATTAATTAAACTTATTCGATCAAAAAAAACAAAAAAACAAAAGACAGAAGATATCACATATACACCAGTTATATGTATTAGTAATTATTATGTTGATAAAAAAATAAAAGAATTAATTAATGTTTGTGATAAATTTGAAATAAAAAAACCATCACATGAACAAATAGAAAAAATTATTACTATCATTATGCCTAATATAGATAATAAAATATTATTAGAAAATATGGTTAAATATATAGATGGCGATTTAAGAAAACTTAAATCTCTTATTACTATTTATGAAAACAATTTTAATATTTTAAAAAATAATCTTATCCAAAATATTTTCAAGCAAAAATTGTATAATAATGATACAAAAGAAATTACAAAGAATTTAATTTCTAATAAATATAGTATTGACCAACACCTTACTAGTATCAATGAAACTGACCGAACTATTGTTGGTTTATTATTACATGAAAATATTGTAGATTGCTTAGATAAATTTAAAATGAATACGTCTATCCCTCTTTATTTAAAATTATTAGATAATGTATGTTTTTCAGATTATATTGACCGAATTACTTTTCAAAATCAAATATGGCAATTCAACGAAATGAGTTCATTAATAAAAACGTTTCACTGTAATAAATTGTACCACGATACAATAGAAAATACAAATACAAATAGAATTAATGATAAAGAATTAAATAAAGAATTAGAATTTCATAAAGAAAAATACATTCCAACTGAAATAAGATTTACAAAGGTTTTAACAAAATATAGCACAGAATATAATAATTCATTATTTATACAAAATTTATGCCAACAATTAGGTCTTGATAAAAAAGATACATTTTCATTTTTTTTAGAGTTAAGAAACACTCATACTGACGATGAGATATATTCCATGTTTGATACTTATGATATTAATAAATTAGATATTAATAGAATGTATCGTTATTTAGATAAAAAACTTGTAAAAGATATTATAATAAATGATGATTGTGAATTAGAATTCGAACATAATTATAATACAATAGAATAGAATAGAAGAATAATAGTTTAGATTAATGATTATTTTTAAAAATATTATTAAAAATAATCAAATTAATTTCTTATTTCAACTGGAAACAAATGATTACGTTTTTCATTCCATTGAAGAATTAGGTCTTTATGAATACGACAATTACGATGACGCATAAATTCTTCTGGTGTATCATAATATAAATGGTTTGGTTCTGAATTATAAATTAATGGTACTCCACGTTTTTTATTTGACTGAATCATTTGACAACCATTTTTGTCGTGATGTCCAATTGTATCCACAATTTTAAATAATCGCAACGAATCACGTGTTCCTACTTTCCAATCATACTCCCTCCCAGTAATTGCGTTGCGGATAAATGTTCCTGGTTTATTTGAAGTATAATATGTTCGTTTAACTACATTATTTCGAACAGGTACATTCAATTGCTCCATCTCACTATTGGAATCATTATTTTGAGATGGCATAACACACTATAAAATAAAATAAAATAAAATAAAATAAATAGTTATTATTATATTTTATATATTAAAGTATTCTTTAATTTGTTTTATAATTTAATTTGTTTTATAATTTAATTTGTTTTATAATTTAATTTGTTTTATAATTTAATTTGTTTTAATTTATTCCATTTTTTCTAATGATTGTAATTTTTCATCACATTCTTTCAGTTGAGTATTTAATGTATTAATTTGTGATTGTTGGAATTTAAGTATACCTATTATTTCATCGGTAGATGCTATTTTTTTATTACCGGTATTATCCTGAATAACAATGCCATTTTGATTCGGTTGTTTTTCTTGAATTATTTTTTGTAATAATTGTATTTCTTCGTCTTTTCCTTTTAATTCTTGAATTAAACTATTAGTTTTTTCTTGTGTTTGTTTCATCATATCTAATAAGGCATGTGCCGATAAAGGTTTTGAATTTCCACTTTGATCAGTAATTGTAAATAAAGAATTTCCTTGTTGTTTCTTTCTACTTTCATCGATTTCTTTCATTTGTTTTATTACATCCGGTTTCATTTCTGGTCTTCCAGGTTTATATTTTTTAAGTAATCCAACAATACGATTTTTATAAAAATCAATCATATCAGGATTTTTTATGAACATATCTATGGTTTTAGAAGATTCTTTTGTCACCTCATGATTCATTTTATCTTCTTGTAAAAGAATTTTTTTATCAAACGTATTATGTTGGTGTGAAAATACTAATATAGTTTTCAAAGGGTCTAACTGAACAATAGGAACTGAATAGTCTTTTAAAAAAAATCTTTCTTCTGCCAATGAAGCGCCATTTTCATAATAGTGATTATCTAATAATTTTCGTTTAAACGCAAATGTTGCTGCCGTAGCATGATTTTGTGCATATGGACCAAACTGATACAATTTATCAATGTGTTTATAATAAATATACATTTCACTGGAACCAGCACATAGTGCAGAAGGTGTTTCTTCTAAACGTTGAACTGCGTGAGATACACGTTCGGGTGGATAATAATCATCATCGTCCATATATACAATAATAGAACCTTTTGATTTCTCATGCATTATATTTCTTTTTTCACCCAATGGCATTTTTGTTTCATACGAAAAGTATTTTACTTCTGGTATATCTTTTACCAAATCTTCAATTTTATCTGTTCCATCATCAATAATAATCCATTCCATCCGTTCTTTTGGATAATCTTGGTGTTGAAAACATTTTATCATATACGGAATAAATGGTCTTCTATTAAATGTTGGCGTACAAATACTAACAAATGGTTTTATTTCTTTTAATGGTGTGTTATTCATATTAGTATTTGAAACTTTCACGATATCTGTATTACCAGAAATATTATTTATGATTTTTTTACTCATATAAATATACTTAATTAATTTTATTTAAATTAAAACATTATTAATTAAAATATTATTAATTTATTATTAATTTATTATTAATTTATTATTAATTTATTAAACTCATTATTACCATTATTCCATAAATAACAGTTGAAATAATTGCCATAGTTGTATTCAAATTAAGTAGTGCTCCAAGACAAACAAATCCACCAAAAAATAGACTAAGCATATGAGCATAACAACGAATAATTTCTTTTATTTTTTCTATATTTGTAAATAATGGATAAAAAGTAAATAATAATATATATTGTATAAAATTTACAAATGATATACTTATTGTAATTGGCCATAAAAATAATAAAAAGAATCCGGCGAATGACCATAATGCGTTAGACTCAAATGCTGATATGAATGATGTAAATAAACTTGTTATATACGATAATGGAGCAAACGCTAATACAAATGGAGAAATTAAAAACATTTGAAATAAGTGATTGGAAAACATATTATTATTATCTTTTCCAGGAGAGAAAAATGTTAAAAATGATTTTATAATTCCTCTATTTTTAATAAAAGCACTAGATGTTGTATCCGCAATCCAATTTTTAAAACTTTGAAAAATTCCTGGTAAAAATCCAGATTTACGCATACTATATGGCCAATTACCTACACTAAATCCATTAAATTTTTTCGGTTTACTAGTACATGAAAATCCTCCTCCTAGTTGTTCTGCTTTAAAATATGAAGTTTTTTGAGTAGGCAAAAAGTATTCTAAATTATCATTACTTGTTAAAAAAATAAAATTAGACCCAAAAAACCCAATTCCTAAAGTAGTAACTAATCCAATAAACACAAAAAGGGAAAAATCTTTCCAATTATTTTCTTCATATTTATCATTGCCTGATATTTTTTGTTTTCTTTTTTCATCGATTGATGATGATTTTAATGATGACATTATTATATATATACATTATTTTAATTATTTAATTATTTTAATTATTTTAATTATTATAATATATTATTATATATAAATAGTTAAATTTATGTCATATAAATATCATTCAAATGAATATAAAAAACTAAGACACAAAACACACAAAACACACAAAACACACAAAACAAATAAAACACATAAAAATAGTAAAGGGAAAAAATTTAACAAAAAATCAAAAAAATGCTTTACAGAATTAGATATTTCAAATGTATGTAAAAGTGGGAAATATACATCTTTTGATGATAGTCTATTTTCCGAGGAATATTTAAGAGATTTAAGTAAAAAACCAGATTATATTAAAGACCCAGTTAAATATCGTAATTACATAATTAATGAATTTAAAAAAATATCATCAAAAGATTTAAATTATGAAACAAAATTAACAAAAAATGATTTTTATTCGTTTATAAATAATGAATGGATTACAAAAAAGGATAATGAACATAATTTAAAATATTATGTAGAAGTAGATAATTTCCGTATTGTTCAAGAAAAGGTATATTTTAAATTAATAGATTATGTAATTAAATATATTAAGGAAAACCCTCATTCAAAAAAAGCACAAGCAATAAAAAATGTATACGACTCTATTAAAAATAATACAATGTCGACACTAAGAAAACATGCGTCTAGACAATTAAATGAAGTAAATACTTTTATTGAAAATAATGATATGTATGGTTTATTGGCAGATATAAATAAAGAGGAAATTATTTCATGGGGTGCTCCAATTAAATGGTCTTTACTTCCTGATGAAAAAAATGTTAAAAAATACATTAGTCATTTATCCACACCTGAATTAAGTATTTATGATTATATGATTTATATTGATGACTCGCAAGATACAAAGGAAACTAAACAATATAAAAAATTTGTTAAGGAAAAATTTATGATATTTATAAATGAAACGTTTAAAGCATGCACTGGTAAAGATAATCATGGATTTATTCCACAAGACATTTGGGATGTTGAATATGATATCTTAGTCGCCATGGGGTGTGAATCATTTAAAAAAGATGACCCTAATGGTTATAATGTTGTTTATGCGAATGAAATGGAACCTAAATTTGGGTTTGATTGGAAACATTTTACAAAATTATTGGGTTATAATAATCCTCCTAAAAAAATAATAGTATCTAGCATAAACGCACTAAAATGTTTAACTGAATTATTAAAAAAAAATTGGAACACTCCCAAATGGAAAACGTATTGGTTATATATTCAATATCGGCAAATTATTCGGTTTGAACCTTCATTAACTATACATTTTGATTTTTATAAAAAAACATTAGAAGGAACACCAAATTTAATGCCTAGTAAAATATATCCAATATTTATTTTATCATTAACATTTAATACGTTTTTATCTGAACAATATAAAAAATATAATGAAAATCATTTATATAAAAAATATGTCGAACATTTAGTTCATGAACTTAGATATTTATTTATTAGAAAATTAGAAAGAAATACATGGTTGTCTCCAAAAACCAAAGCATCAGCAATAGATAAATTGAAAAAAGTAATGATTTTTGTAGGTGATCCAGGCGAATTAAGAGATGACCCTATACTTGCGTATAAAAATGATGATCCTTGGTATAATATAAGACTAATTACCAAGTGGAAACATGAACAGTATGTTAAATTAGAAGGAAAGAGTATTATTGATATACCTGAAATTGATTGGAATAATTTTAAATTAGTTGGAACTCAAAATTATATGGTAAACGCATATTATCGTGAAACAAGTAATTCAATCTATGTTCCTTTAGCATATTTACAACCACCATTCATTGATTTAAGAGAAAGAGGATTGGAATATAATTTAGCATTTATTGGTTATACTATTGCACATGAATTATCGCATTCACTTGATGATATGGGAAGTAATTATGATGCGGATGGTAATTTAAATAATTGGTGGAGTGATGTAGATAGAAAAAAATTTAAACATAAAATAAAAGATGTAGTAAAACAATATGAATTATACGCAAAACGCGATGGAATTACATTGGACGGGGAAATCGGTGTAGGGGAAGATTTAGCAGATATTAATGGTATTTCCTTAGTTGAAGAATATTTATTAGAATTTAATAAAAGTAATAATACTTTAAATCGAATTAATAAAATTTCATTTGAAGGATTCTATATATATTTGGCAATTCAAGGAAGACAAATGATTTATAAAAATGCGATAAAATCTCAATTAAAAATGAATCCTCATCCTTTAGAAAAATATAGATGTAATTGTCCGTTGGGACGTTTAGAAATATTTAAAACAATTTTTAATATTAAAAAAGGGGATAATATGTGGTGGCATAATAATGATACTATATGGTAAATTATATAATTAGGAATAATTATATTTTAGGAATAATTATATTTTAGGAATAATTATATTTTAGGAATAATTATAATTTAGGAATAATTATAATTTAGGAATAATTATAATTTAGGAATAATTATAATTATCACATTTATATATTTTTTTATATATTGATTATATATAAATGTTTCGTTCTATGACACGTACCGCTAAACGTTCTGCTCGCCGTTCTGCCAAGCGTTCTGCCCGCCGTTCTGCCAAGCGTTCTGCCCGCCGTTCTGCCAAGCGTTCTGCCAAGCGTTCTGCCAAGCGTTCTGCCCGCCGTTCTGCCAAGCGTTCTGCTAAGCGTTCTGGCAAGCGTTCTGCTAAGCGATCTGCTAAGGCTGCCGCTGCCGCTGCTCGTGCTTAAATTATTTTATTTCCTTATTTAGAAATAATAATTATACATAAAAAATAAAATATATTTATTTTATTTTTTATTTTATTTTATTTTTTAGTTTATTTTTTAGTATTTAGACTTTACTACCTTGCATACATTAATGCCGCATTTCCAGATGAAAATGTAAGAACATTATATCTTTCTTCTAATACAGTAAGGTCATAATTATAATCATATATACGCCATGTTGGTTTATTTATACCAATAATGTTACCTTCTCCATCACATATTTCTAATACTTGAACTTTCTCGTCTAATGGAGGTTGATATGTTTTAAATTCAAATTCAATATTATTAAATTTACTTAAATTCATTGCGCCATTAGGTTGAAAATCAAAAGGATTTGTTTGTAAATTAAAATTATAACAATATAATCCATCTGGTGAATTTCCAGAAGACCTAGCATATTTTTCTATATAATTAAATACACCAGCATCAAATTCATTTTCTCTATATTTACCATCAAGTATTAATCCCCATTTATACATTATATCTTTTTGATTTTCTTCATGGTAACGTCCAGTTAACCATATATTTGTATCAATATTTCCAGAAGGATCTACTCCTGGATTATAGGCTGCGTCAGGACAACCAGTGATTGGCATTTCATATATATTTGCTGATGTTTTAGGGTTAATTAAATCATATGGCAAATAATCATAAGGCCAATTTGTATAGTTTGACCACTGATTGCGTAGATAAATATCACTTCTTTGAAAAAACCACATCCAATTGGCAATCATACCTAAACTATCTAATTCAACTTTTTTAGACCCAGTTACATTGTGATATGTATGATCATATACTTCCTTAATTAAATATTTTTGTTCTTGTGAAGCAAAAATTTTAACTTCATCCTCAGATAGAAAAGCATAAGTACTAATTAAATGAATATCCGCTGCCCAACTTGTTCTTTTATCATGATATACTAAATCACCGTTTCCTTCAACTGGTATTGGCGGCGGTTGTAAAAAACGATGAAATTGTAATTTTTCTTCATTTTGATTGGCACGAATATAACACATTTCTGATGGCGAAGTAACATCTCTTATAACAAAAAGTTCATTTACAGGTCTTAATTCGATTTCAATGTGAAATTCATTATATTGTAAACTTACCAATGGAAATGCCATTTTTGCCGCTAATGTAAACCATATATTAAGAGGAATATATAATTTTCTTGATCGAATAGATGGTTCTGGTCCGTACCCTTCCTGCGGGTCTTCATAATAGACACTAGGATATGTGTTTACACGTGTTCCAGCATTTGCTGGATCATTTAATTCGGCAGTATTTCCAGTCATATTATAATAAGTTTTTTTTTTGGTTTCTGTAAAATCTCTTTCTACTAAATTGTATAAATATTGTCCTGAAAATTGCTGTATAATTTGTCCCCCAACTACAAATCTAACTTCTTTTATCATTTGAGTACCTAAATTTTCAATCCATTTAAATTCATATGGTAACCATTGACCGCTACAATCTGTTGGAGGAAGTATCGGGCTCCATATGGTTGGCAATGTAACTACCAAATAAGTATCCATTAATAAATCAGCATACCGAGGTATTTTAAAATCAAATTTAGAAGGTTCATTCATTCTTAATGTTCGTGAACCATCAAAATCAATTCGAAATTTTTGAAGTCCAAAATTGGTATATTTAGAATAAGTGCATTTAAACATTGTTTTTGATGGATTGCCATTAAGTATTACATTTTGATTTCCGTAAGATACTAAATTTAATAACCCACCAGGCATTTATTTATGTATTATATTTTATGTATATTATAATAATAATATTATTTAACTATATTTTTATAGATTAATAATTATAAAAATAAATCTATAAAAAATAAATGTTTATTATAAGTAAGTAATTAGCCATCATGGATAATAATAATCAGTTCATTAAAATTTCTGCTATTATTTTATTTAGTATAATTATAATTTATACCATTGCATGGATATATAGTAAACTTCATTTAAATAATAAGAATTGTAATCAACTACAAAAATTATACAGTGATTTCCCTTTAATAAAAACAATTAATCCAAATAACGAAGATGAATTTAGTCATAACTTGCGTGATTATTATATAAAAACCGCATATAACTGTTGTTCTGCGGGTAATTATAAAAATGATTTTGTAAATATATGTGCGCTTAAAGAATGTATTAAACAAGGAGCAAGATGTCTTGACTTTCAAATTTTTTCACTTAATGATGAACCAGTTATTGCTGTATCAACGCTAAATGATTTTACAATAAAAGAAACTTATAATAGTATCCCTTTTTCAGACGCAATGGAAATCATTCAAGATTATGCTTTTTCAGGAAGTACCTGCCCTAATTCAGGTGACCCATTAATTATTCATTTACGAATTATGAGTAAAAATAATGTAATTTATGAGAAAATGGCAAATGCTTTATATAACCGTTTAGAAACTAGATTATTAGGAAAAAAATATAGTTATGAAAATAATGGGAAAAATTTAGGAGTGGTTCCTTTAAAAGAATTAATGGGGAAAATTGTTTTAATTGTTGATAAAACAAACGCATTATTTGAAAATACACCATTAGATGAATATGTAAACATCGCAAGCAATTCAGTTTTTATGCGTTGTCTTCACTATCATGATGTAAAATATACAACTGATATGCAAGAATTAATTGAATTTAATAAAAAACAAATGTCTATTTGTTTACCTGACCCATCAATCAATACAAATAATCCATCTGCTTCTCTTTCTATGAAATATGGATGTCAAATGGTTGGGATGTCTTTCCAAAATTTTGATTCAAATATGGAATTCTATGATGAGTTATTTGATAGTGCTGGGTCTGCTTTTGTTTTAAAACCTACAAATCTGAGATATATACCAGTATACATTAAACTTCCTGACCCCCCAACTGACGCAACTTCATTTAAACAACGACCCATTAAATCTGATTTTTATTCATTTACTATTTAGAAAGAAAAGTTAGTTAGTTAGAATCATTTTTTAAAGGGAATATTAAATAAATATATTATTCTATGTCATTCTATATTATATTTTATATCATTCTATAATATAAAATATAATATAAATAAAATAGAAAATGACTGAAAAAAAAACTTTTCAGGAAAAGGAATTAGAATTATTGCGTGAATCTGTTGATTATATAGAAAAAACTGAAAAAAAGAAACAAGCAACATCTCCTAATATAACAAAAATTATTGAAATTTTAGAAGATTTTTTAAGAAAAAAAAAATTGGTATGTTATGGTGGAACTGCGTTAAATAATATACTTCCAAAAGAAGACCAATTCTATGATAAAAGTATTGAAATCCCTGATTATGATTTTTATTCTTCAACACCATTAGAGGATGCAAAAGAATTAGCAGACATTTATGAAAAATTAGGGTATGATGATGTTGAAGCAAGGGCGGGTATGCATGTTGGAACATTTAAGGTTCAAGTAAATTTTGTTCCTATTGCGGATATTACGCATATGGAAAAAGAACTGTTTTCTAATATTCAAAAAAGAGCAATTAAAATTAATGGAATTTTATATGCTCCGCCTAATTTATTAAGATTAAATGTATATAAAGAATTATCTAGACCAGCAGGTGATGTTTCACGATGGGAAAAAGTATATAAACGTTTACTCCTTTTAAATAAACATTACCCCATTAAAAAACGTGAATGCGATTCTGTACAATTTATGCGCGATTTTGAAGGACCCCCTGAATTAGCGGAAACAATATATACCATAGCAAAAAAATCTATAATTAATCAAGGGTTAATATTTTTTGGAGGATATGCCGCAAGTTTATATAAAAAATATCTACCTATAAAAAAAAAATCATCTAAATCATCTAGTAAACCAAAAAATAATATCCCTGATTTTGATGTCTTATCTGAAAATCCTGAAAAATCAGCATTACAAATAAAACGTGATTTAGAATCAAAAAA
>Ga0213869_10002618_pt1 | contig 12336 bp, 12 predicted proteins | sample PICome_10_FD_160083 | JGI IMG/M metagenome (GOLD analysis project Ga0213869, IMG submission 160083) | Coastal seawater microbial communities near Pivers Island, North Carolina, United States - PICO132 | ecosystem: Environmental > Aquatic > Marine > Coastal | place: USA: North Carolina...
AGTTAACCGAACCTGCCCTTCACTCTTTCAGAGAATTTTTGTTGATATTTAATAAGGCCTTCACTTGGAAGCACATATACAACCTCATCATTCTTAATGCCTTGTTTGACCTCAACATAATTAAGATCTGTTTTTCCAACTTTGACCCAAGTGGGCATTGCTCCTTTTTTTGTTTTTTTAAGAACTATATAGGCATCAAAATTTTCACCTTCAACTTTTTTAGTTAAAAAGTTATTAAGTTCACCTTCTTTAATTCCAAGCAATGATGCAACTGATCGTATATCCTTTCGCGTTCTTAAAGAGCCAGCTGGTAATGCTAGGGCCACCTCTTCATTTAAGATTTCAATCTCAACGTCAGTATTCATTCCTATGAGCAGTAAATTATCTTTATTTTCAATATCGATTAGCACTGGAAATGTTGTAACGTTTTGATCTATTTTTGACATAGGCTCGATTTTTGAGACAACTCCTATAAACTTTTTATCTCTATATGCTGAAACTTTTAATGTGACTTCTTGACCAATGCTGATCTTACCAATGTCTATCTCATCGATTAATGCTCTTACTCGGACTTTATTGAGATCTGCCATCTCCATTAGCAATGTACCTCCACCCACAGCGGATGTTGGCGAAGTGATAACTTGCCCCACTTCAGCCAGCCTGCTGATAACTGTTCCAGCAATTGGCGATCTGACGCTTGTATCATCTAAAGCAATCCGAGCATTTTCAAGAAATACTTCTGCCCTAACAAGCTGAGCTCTTGCTGAGGAAAATGATTCTTGAGCATCCTCAAATGATTTATCAGAAATATTGCCCTCATCATGCAATCTTTTAGAACGTTCAAATTGATTCTGCGCGTTACTTAAACGGACTTTAGCAACCTCAAGATCTGCATTAGCTTGAGCAAGGGTATTTGTTGGAGTTCTTTGATCTATTCTTGCAAGAACTATGCCCTCATCAACATAATCTCCAATTTCAGCACCTAAAAAAAGAATTTGCCCAGATGCTTTTGATTTAATTTCAATAGAAGAAATAGCCTCAACAGTTCCAGAGGCCTCAACGGTAAGTTCCAGTTGCTGAGATGCTGCTTCTTTTAGAGCATAGAACTTAAATTCCTCTTCCTCTTTGCCTCCACCACAGCTGACTATAAACACCAATGATGAAATAGTACAAAGTGATTTAATGTTTAAGTTCTTCATAATTTTTCCTTTCTTATATCTGATTCTATCAAACCATCTTTAATAAATATTGTTCTTTGGGCCTCTGCAGCCACTTCATTTTCATGAGTAATTAAAATAATTGTTTGTCCTTGTTGATGCAAATTATGAAAAAGCTGCATTACGTCATGTCCCGTTTGGCTGTCTAAATTTCCAGTTGGCTCATCGGCAAATAAAATAGAGGGGTTATTCACTAAAGCTCTGGCTATTGCAACTCTTTGCTGTTGCCCTCCCGAAAGCTCGGATGGTTGATGATCCATTCTTGACTCAAGCCCAACTTGAGACAGAGCATCCTTGCCTCTTTTAAGTTGATCTACCTTATCAACTCCGGCATATTTTAGAGGCAACATAACATTATCGAGCGCGCTGTTACGTGCCAATAAATGAAAGTTTTGAAACACAAAACCAATCTCTTTATTTCTTATGCCTGCAAGCTCATCGCCCTCTAGAGTACTAACCTCTTGGTTATTAAGGTGATATGTTCCATCTGTCGGGCTATCAAGACACCCAATAATATTCATTAATGTGGATTTTCCAGATCCTGATGGACCCATAATGGCTATAAATTCACCTTGCTCTATGCCGAAACTAATCCCTCTCAGTGCCTCAACAGTTTGCGTACCAAGTGAATAATGTTTAGTGATATTTTTAACGTCTATAATATTCATACTTTTTTACACAAAAATACTGGAATCTCTCTGTTGGTGTTGCTCTGATAAGTTTCATAATCAGGATAAAATGAACAAATTAGTGGCCACAATTCATCTTTTTTTTCTTTAGACACCTCCTCAGCTAGAAAGTTCCCAGACCCATTGATGGTTGAAATTTTTACTTCTGGATATGTTTTTACGTTGTAATACCAATTTGGATTCTTGGGCATTCCTCCCAAAGAAGCTACCAAAATTGGCATGCCATCTTGATGAACATAAATCAAAGGTATATTTCTTATTTTATTGGTTTTGGCGCCTTTAGTTTCCACAACCATGATTGGAAAACCTCCCGGCCATTTATTCCATAGCTTGCCTTTGCTCATCAAAAAAATACTAGCCTGAAACTTAGCAAAATACTTGATAATGCGTTTAGCAGTTTTGGCTTGCTTTAAGGTATATTTTTCAGAATTCATTGAATTTTTATGTTAAGTTTAGAAAAATGTAATGTCAAGTATACTTGACATTAAGCATTACTCAAAAGCCGCTATACTAGTTTGAAGATTGCCTAAAATTAAAGCATGTATATCATGGGTGCCTTCGTAAGTATTGACAGCTTCGAGATTCATAGAGTGTCTTACAACATGATATTCATCTATCACCCCATTTCCTCCATGCATATCGCGGGCCAATCTTGCAACCTCTAAAGCCTTGCCACAATTATTGCGTTTTATAAGAGAAATCATTTCTGGAATCATTTCTTCATCGTCTATTAATCTTCCAACCCGCAAAGCTGCTTGTAAACCTAACGATATTTCTGTTTGCATGTCTGCTAATTTTTTTTGAACTAACTGTTTTGCAGCAAGAGGCGTGCCAAACTGAGTTCTATCTAAAGTATATTGACGGGCTGCGTGCCAGCAAAATTCAGCAGCACCCATTGCGCCCCATGCAATTCCATATCTAGCCATGTTTAAGCATGAGAAAGGCCCTCTAAAGCTTTGAGCTAAGGGAAGAACATGATCATCTGGAATAAATACATCAGACATAAAAATTTGTCCGGTAATCGATGCACGCAGGGCAAACTTACCCTGAAGCACCTTTGTCTCAAGACCTTTAAAATCTTTTCGAGCTATAAAGCCTCTCAAAACACCTTGTTCATCTTTAGCCCAAATGATAAATACATCAGCCACCGGCGCATTAGTTATCCATGTTTTAGAGCCATTGAGCTTATAACCACCTTCAACTTTTTTTGCATTAGAAGCCATGCTTCCAGGATCAGATCCTGCATCGGGTTCAGTCAAACCAAAACAACCAATTAAATCACCTGCAGCCATTTGCGGTAATAAGTCTTTTTTCTGTTCCTCAGATCCAAATTTATAAATAGCAAACATAGCCAGGGAGGATTGCACACTAAACGCTGAGCGATAGCTTGAATCTATTCTTTCAATCTCACGAGTTATAAGACCATACGATACGTACCCAACACCAGCGCAACCATAGCCTTTTATAGAGGCGCCTAATATTCCCAAATCACCCATCTCTTTATAAATCTCAGGATGAAAAATTTCATTTCTATTTGCCTCAAGGATTCGAGGCATTAAAGATTTTCTACAATATTCGCGAACATTATCACGAATCATTCTTTCTTCTTCAGTTAATTGACCGTCAAGTCTTAATATGTCTTCCCAGTTGTTATCCATAATTTTTACAAAAAAAAGCCTCGGGAAATACCGAGGCTTTTATTATATTCCAATATTAAAATTTATACTGTAAGTCCATACCTAATGTTCTAGGAGCATTAAAGTAGCTAACAGTTAGCTGCCCAAAACTTGGACCAAATGGAATGGCGCTCATTTTGTGATAATCATTATTAAGATTTTTAATCCAAAAGTTTAGCTGCATATTTTCCATAGGCTCAGTTAGCAACCTAAAATCAGTTGTTCCTCTTGAGTCTAGATTGGTTAAAGCAGCTCTAGGATCTTTTGAGCTATATGGAAATGTTGCATGCTCACCTATTCTGCTGTGGTCCAATCGAATGCGGTAATTACCGTAATCTTTTTCTAAAGAAACATATAAAGTTGTTTCTGGAGAGTAAGGGACCTGCTCAAGGAGAAAGCCATCGCTAGCGATTTGGTTTCCTGTAAATTCAGAATCCAAAGTACTTAAATTCACCATAAGCCTTGTTGTGTCATTAATAAGAGTAGTTGTTTCTACTTCAAGGCCTGATATATCAGCTGAATTATTAAGAACTTGTGAGGCAGCTGCAGCATCAGCTGTGAAGTATGAAATCTGCATGTCCTCATGCTCATTATCAAAATAAGCAATATTTAACATCATGCGATTGTCAAAGTACCTTCCTTTCAAACCGAGCTCTGTAGATTCAATGGTTTCAGGCTCATATGGTTTCAATGACTCAAAGGGAGTTGGAGCTTCAGCATTTATTCCTCCAGCCTTAAAACCATCAGCTAACTTGAAATACAAATTAGTATTCTCACTGTAATCATGCGAAAGAATAAAAGTACTTGAGGTATCATCGAAGCTACCTTGTCCATTTTGTCCAAAAATACCGACGTACTCCTTGAACCCAGTTTTATCCTCCTCAGTTTTTCTTGCTCCAACGGTTAAATCCCACTTATCTGCAACAGACCATGTAACCTGGCCAAAAAATGCGTTCGCATCCGAGGTTCCTGAGTAATTTTGAGCAATGGCAGATTGGCCGCCAAAATATGACTGAGGATTTGCAGTGTATGCATCATCTTTTAACTTGTAGTAACCAATGACATATTCAAGGCTATCAGATGAGCCGCTTAACTGAATTTCAAGAGTTTCAGCGCTATATTTAGTATGTCGTTCCGTTTCAGCTACTGGGAATGGGCCCCCGTCTAAATCAAGGACATCATCCCAATCTACTTTTCTTTTAGACCATATAGCCTTTAATTCACCGATACCTAAATCATGAGTAAGTGTAAAACTCTGACCAGATACGACAGAGGTTTCAAGAGTTTGGGTGTTAATATGAGCGACATCTTGCCTGCTTTCATTTGCAAAAAGCTCAATTGGCCAAAGTTTTAATCCACCAGTTAGAGCTGATGCTCCAACACCAAATGCCGCACTCCAATTAGGAATCGTATTTGTAAGTTGTGCAAATGGAGGAATATTCTTTTGCTGGGTTCTATCAATAGTGAGGTTGATACTGGTGTCATCTCCGTCAAATAGAAGGCTGAATTTCATTCCTTTAGAATCTATAGTGTCTAACTCTTCATGACTGGATGTAGAGTTTGGGACAACGCCTTGAGCAGCTTGATATGGTGAAGCAGCATTACCTACATATCCATTTCTTACTTTCTGGTTGAGAGAGAGTTTTGCAAATACATTTTCACCAAGACTGTAATCTCCGATTAATTGGCCTTGCTTTAAACCATAGTTACCAATTGTTAATTTTGAAGAAGTACCGGATCCTGAAGGTTTTTTAGTTATTAGATTAATGGCTCCCCCTAATGTATTTCTTCCATATAGAGTACCTTGAGGCCCTCGGAGAATTTCAACTCTCTCTAAATCTACAACATCAAAAATAGATCCTTGACCTTTTCCTATGTAAACTCCGTCCAAATACATTCCAACAGTAGGTTCCCAAGTTATTGCAGGATTGATGGTAACCCCCCCTCTCATAGCAATCGTTGCAGCAGTGTTATTTGAGGGTGTATTGATAATATGGACATTTGGTGCCATTCCAGCCAAATCGACTACATTTGCAAGGTTCAAGTCATCGATTGTAGACTCAGTGATTGCAGTTATTGCGATAGGAGTATCCTGAAGATTTTCCTCTTTCTTCTGGGCTGTTACAACAACCTCTTCCAGAACTCCAGCAGACTGCGCATTAACATTAAGAGCAAATACCAAAGGCAATGCCATAAAAATATATCTAAAGTTACTCATAAGTTTTCCCCATTAAAAATAAGCAATTAATTACAATTATTACAAAAAAGGTACTGCTTTGCATCTTTAGGGGATTTTGCATAAAAAAAAACTTGCAAAATTTACCAAACTCAGTCAATACCCTCAACTCTAATAATACCAAACCTTGGTGAAGAGTATGAAATATTTTTGGCATCAAGGCTTTTAGAGACAATATCAATCATTTTATTGCTATTCCCACAAATAATAATTAACGGAAGAAGATCTTGATATTGGTATATAAAATTAACCACTGATAGCTCAACCTCAATATGCTTTACCCCATGTAAATCTAGGTGTGTAATACCTCTTTCTTCAAATATATTCATTAGTTGATTGGATTTGAATCTATGAAGCTGTTTGACTGATCAATCTAGATTGGTATTAACAGTCATAACATCCATTCGTCTAGCATTATGATGATTGTAGTCATAAACAATTTCACTTCCGAGAGTTAGGTTAGGGAATCGTTTGAATAGCTCTTTTAACATGACCTCAGTTTGAGAGCGAACTAGTGTAACTCCAATACAATAATGTGGTCCCTGACCAAAAGATATACTTTTATCATGATCTCGTTGGATATCAAATTTACGGGGATCATTGTAGATTGATGCGTCCATTCCAGCTGTGCTAGTTATTAGTTGAACCATTTGACCCTTTTTTACGTGATTGCCATTTATTTCTAAATCTTCTGAAGCATATCTTGCTAAGCCAGTTTTTCCTGATGACTCATACCTCAAAGTTTCAGATATGGCTCCTTGAACAAGGCCAGGATCAGCCTTGAGTAACTCAAACTGATCTGGGTGTTGTAATAAATTTTTAATTAAGTAACTGTGAAGATCAACTGCTGTATCTGAACCTGCTCCAAGAACAGCCCCAACCAATGCGCACATTTCTAGGTTCGAAAGTTTTGAGCCTTGGTCTTCAGCCAAAATTAAAGTAGATAAAAAATCATCGCCAGGATTAGCCCTTCTTTCATCAATCAGCTCATTGAGCAGCGCTAGGCCCTCTGGCACCCCCTTGATAGCTTCCTTTCTTTCCTCTGGAGTTAACATGGGATTGATCCCTCTCACAACTCCGTATGCTAAAGAATCAAAAATAGGAAATTTATCTCTTGGAATTCCAACCAAGCTTGCTATAGCTTGTGTAGGGACAATTTCTGCAATCTCTGCAGCAAAGTTGAATGAATCGGGTGAACCTATCTCATCAAATCTTTCTTTAACCAAGACTGAAAATCTCTCTTTCATTTGCTCCATTATTCTTGGAGAGAATGCAGGCAGAGCTAATTTTCTCAACCTTAAATGATTTTTCCTATCAAGGAAAAATAAATTATTATTCATGAGTTTTTCAAAAGCATCCATCTCTTCAAGGGGTTTTTTTGGAGGCGCGTATTCCCAAAGATTGAAATCTGTAGAAAGTCTGGTATCTAACAGACATTTAATGATGTTTGCATGACCTGTAATTAGCCAAGCTTGCCATGCGTCAAACCGAGAAACTGGGTACTCTGCACAGAGCTTCTCTAGGGTAGGTACCGGATCATGAATAAATTCTTTTGAAGACGGATTGAAAAAATGATCTACGGTTTGAATGCTCATTTGATATTTAACTAAAAAATATTAGGATTAGGTAGATCACTGCGAGATGTAATAGATTCAACTCGATCCTTAAAAGCTTGCTCGCTTTTTTCATTTATAGGATTAATCCAGTATTTGCCCTCTTGAATTTGAGAGAGGCAAAATGATGCGACTTCCTCAGGCTCAGTTGTTTCCATTTCTATACCCATTGAACTCATCATCTCCAGCATGTCTTCAACAGAAGAGATTGGGTGCTCTGGTGCATTTGGATCTCTAGCTAATTCTTCAGGACGGTTTCTTTCAGCTGAAAAAAGCTTAGTTCTAACGGTATGTGGCCCTGGAAACAGAATAGAAACCTTAACATTTGCATCAGCTTGCTCAAGCTGAAGCTTCAATACCTCTGTGATGCTAGAAACTGAAGCTTTAGAGGATGTATATATCGGGGTAGATGGTAAATTGATAAATGCGCCGTTACCAGAACATGTATTAATAACTCTAGAGTCTTCTCCATGGGCTAGCATCCCTGGAACAAATGCTTGGATGCCATGCAGCACTCCCATCACATTCACACCATATGCCCATTGCCAGTCATTTGGCTTGGTGTCCCAAATTGGTAATAATTCTGCAGGTGCAACTCCAGCATTATTAAAAAGCAAATGAACTGGACCAAATTCTGTATCGCACCAACTAGCAAGTTGTTGCATTGACTCTACATTGGAAACATCAGCAACCTTGCAGAAAACATCAAGAGATTGATTTGCAAGCAGTGCTGTTGAGTTTTCAAGGCTCTCCTGCTCTATGTCTGTTAAGACAACCTTTGCGCCCTGCTTTGCTAAAGCTTCGCCGATAGCAAAGCCAACTCCAGAGGCGCCACCAGTTACGACTGCTAGCTTGCCATTAAAATCTTTCATAATTAATCCTTAAGCAGAATCGTATCTAGAATGCATGAATGGGACATACGACATTGCATCTACTTCTTCCATTACCGATGCATTTGAAGAAGAGGTTCCCTCTTCCCAAACAAGAGAAACCATCTCTTTTACTGGAAGATCAATCACTGGATCAACTGGAGATTCTCTGAGAATGATCTCTCCATCAAGTTTTGTATGTACAGATTGTGTTCTGTGCATATTAATTTTTACCAGCAGAGGGTTTTGGTCAACTGCTTTATGTTGCTCGCAGGAAGGAAAAACTTTGAAGCAATATACATCATCAGTAAACGAGGATGTGTCTAGCGACTCAGTTGCTTTGCCTTTCAGCTCTAGGTAAGTAATTCCATGCCTTGTAACAGTTGCAACACAATCATCACCATCTTTTGATGCCGCAACATCTGCTATTTTCTTTGGCTCACCATATGTCTCTCTTCCGCCAACAACAACTCCTTCTGTCTCCATTGGCATTGTAATTTCGTAAATACCCTCTTTGCCTTTGTACATGCAATTTACTCCAAAGGTAGCAGCACCAAAATCCATGCCTCCATTTAAATCGACGAAAACACGAGAAATAACTATTCTTACCATGGGATCAGCATGGGGCTCCAATGGAGCGGGGATTAATTGCTCAATAAGCCCTGGTTCAGTTTTATACCAAGCTTTAATTGCGTGCATGTTTGCATCAAAAAATTCTAAGTTATTTTCAGCAGCTTCAACTAACTGCTCCGGCGTTTTAACGAATCTAAGTTGTGTCATAATGTTTCTCTCCCATTGATTGCTTAATCATACATTTTCTAAAATATATTTAACAATAATATAACTCGTAATTAAATATGATGCATTTATGAGAAAATGTGTTGATTGAAATAATTAATAATGAAATCATGATAAAAATGTATTTTTATAAATGAGTTTATGCCAATATAATTTGCGCTAATCATTAAATAAAGCAGGAAAGTAAATATGCCAAAACAAAAATTTCCATTTCCAATGCCAAACGGATGGTTTTGTATCACTAGAAGCCACGAACTGAAAGCCGGAGAGGTTCAGTCTTTAAAATTCTGTGAGAAAGAGGTAGTTGCGTTTAGAACTGAAAACGGTACGCCAACTGTCTTGGATGCTTTTTGTCCCCACTTAGGAGCGCATTTGGGTGAAGGTGGTTGTGTACATGGCGAAACCATAGAATGCCCTTTTCATGCGTGGAGATGGAATGTTGATGGAACATGTGCAGAAATACCATATGCCAAAAATTTTCCTCCAAAAGCAAAGGACACAAAAATTTTTAACTATCCAGTGGTTGAAGTAAATGGCTTTATCTGGGCATGGCATCACTTACACAAAGAAGAACCAACATGGGAGGTTCCAGTAATAGAGGGCTTTAATGGTGATGACGATAAGTGGGGAAAAGTTTATCACTATGATTACAATATCAATACTGTGTTACAGGAAATTGCTGAAAATGACGTTGATCAGGCACATTTTCCAAAGGTGCATGGATCACCTAGCCTGCCTGAGACTGAGGCAATCACTGAAGGAATATATAAAAAAACAATCGCAGAAACATTAATGGATCCGAGCAATGATAGTGTTTCAGAAGAGCATAAAGTGAAAGATCATGGGATGTTTACAACCACATTCACTAGAGAGTCATGGGGTTTAGGAACGGTAGGATTAAAAATGATTAATCTTCCTCCTAGTGGTGGAGAATTTATTATGGTCAATGCATCATGCCCAGTTGATAACAATCATTCAATCCTGAGATGGTCGATGAGAGTTTCAAAAGATATTGAGGATGAGTTAGGAATGGCCATCATCGATGGAATCGCAAACGGTGTTTTGGATGACATGCCTATTTGGGATAACAAAAGTTATGTTGCAGATCCAATATTGTGTGATGGTGACGGGCCAATCAATAAATTTCGAAAATGGGTCAGTCAATTTTATTCTGAACCTCTTCAAAACTAATCTTTGGCAAAAGTACACTTTTTCTATTCGACAATGAATGCGGGCAAGTCAACAGCCCTGCTTCAATCAAACTATAACTATCATGAGCGAGGCATGGAAACATTATTGTTTCTGCCTAAGATTGATGCGGACAGTAATGATGGAAAGATTCATTCTAGAATTGGGTTAACGGCTGATGCTCACTCCGTTGATGTCAATTTCAACTTCTTTAGTTTTGTTTCTCAAGAAAAAATGAAAAGAGCTATAAGCTGCATCCTGATTGACGAAGTTCAATTTCTTTCAAAAGAGCAGGTAAGGCAAGTCTGCAAGATAAGTGATGAGTTAAACATTCCATCTATGTGTTACGGAATTAGAACTGATTTTCAGGGCAAGCTGTTTGAAGGAAGTTCAGAGCTACTTGCTCTCGCAGATAATTTAATTGAATTAAAGACTGTTTGCGACTGTGGCAGAAAAGCCATCATGGTTGTGCGTCTAGATGAAGATGGTAATGTGGTAAAGGATGGGGATCAAATTAAAATTGGTGGCAATGATACTTACAAGGTATTTTGTAGGAAACATTTTAGAGAATTAACCCAACTTATTTAATTATCTTTTACCTCGTTCTAGGCTTTTTAAGTATTTATAAGATGGATCCATATCATTTGGTGTTCCAACATTTGCTCCTTCAATCATTGAATGATTTAAATTCACTTGTGAGGGATCATTGACGTAAGCCCAATCCGCATCAACTGCTCTACTGGAAAATTTCCAGACTCCATTTCTCTTTTCATACTCATCAAAGTAACGACCTCCAATCAGCACATCAAAATTCCCTGTATCTCCAAGCACTTGATGAAAAGCAATAATATAAGTTTCTCCTTCTGCTTTTTCACCCATTAATTTGATATTATGAGTTGTGACATTGTGATGCAAAATGCCCATGGATTTCTGTATCTCCGGAAGCATGTCAATAAATTCCATTGCCTTGCCTTTAAAAAAAGAACCGTGGTCATCATATGCATCCTCATGATAAAGCTGGCGCATTAATTCATGATCATGCCTATCAGCAGCCCTGCAATACAGATGAACAAGATCTCTAATAGATTCCTTATCAAGTATTTCTTGAATTTTGCTATCTACATCGCTCATACTAATTACCTTTATGAAAGCCTTTGATTTAATATAAATCAAAAAAAAAATTTATGAAATTAACTTAATGGATCAGCAGATTAAATACCCGCTTCTAGTATCACCAGCTTCTATTGGAAATTTAAAGCTGAAAAATAGAATGATCATGGCAGCCATGGGCTCAAATTTTGCATCAGAGGATGGTCATACCACTGAACAATTAACTGCATATTACGAAAAAAGAGCGCAAGGTGGTATCGGGTTAATCATTTTGGAAACCTCTGCTATAACATGGCCAGCAGGAGCATCCATGCCAAATATGATTGGTTTTTCTAAAGATGAATTTATACCAAGTCTTAAATCTCTAACTCAACGAATCCATCAGCATGGTTCAAAAATAGCCGCTCAACTCAATCATAGTGGCAAAATAGCCCAAGAAGATGTTATTGCTGGAAGAACAATTCCTGTTCCTTCAATTCCTAAATCTGAGCCAAGTGATATGTTTGGTCTTCTTACCCAAGATGAAATCATGAACTTTATTAAAGCTGGCGGTCCGGATGGAAAGGGTCCGCGATATCACGAACTTTCGGCAGATGAAATTCAGCAAGAAGTTCAACATTTTGTCGATGCGGCAAAACGAGCTAAAGCTGCAAACTTTGATGCAATAGAAATTCATGCCGGTCATGGCTATCTTATTTCAAGTTTTCTATCTCCAGCTGTAAACAAGAGAACTGATGAATACGGGGGAACTCCAGAAAAAAGAGCAAAGTTGCTTGTAGATATTATTTCTCAAATAAAAAATCAATTAAAAGATTTTCCAATATTAGTTAGATTGGATGCAAATGAGTACCGCATAGAGAATGGCATCACCCCTAATGATTTTTTAATCACTGCATCAATGGCTCAAGATGCTGGAGCTGACGCAATTGATGTGAGTGCC